>RCMY010001616.1_pt1 | contig 21282 bp, 20 predicted proteins | sample 2041341 | NCBI WGS metagenome assembly RCMY01 (sample SAMN09708234, study PRJNA481090) | Marine sediment metagenome, whole genome shotgun sequencing project.
TAAATGACCTCTTTCGCACATCTCCGGCACTGGTGAATGCTTACAGTGCGGAGGTTATTCAGGATTTGACGGTTTTCCGGTGAACCGTTACACGCATATAACACGGCATGTTGAAGATTATACGAAATAATTTAACCTGTAAATAGAGTGGTTGCGGTTGGAAAAATAGGTATGCCGCCTTTCGACTGAAAGGTGCCTTGCAAGAAGCAACAAAATAATTACGTTGTTTCTCAGATCAAGCCATTTGCGGAAAAAACCGGATCAGTAATCGTTCACCGGAACGCAATAGGTGCGCGGATAACCCGGGTCAGTTACATATTACACTCTTTTTAAGGGGTACCCTCATGGATACATTCGATGTCATCGTTATCGGAACTGGGACAGCTGGACAATCTGCAGCTTTCGATCTTACTGCAGAAGGCCTAGAGGTCGCGATTGTTGAAAACAGTGCTACGCCGGGTGGAACCTGCGCCTTGCGCGGCTGTCAGGCCAAAAAATGGTTCTACGAGGTTGCCGAACTGGTCGCTCGCTGCCGGCATCTCCAGGGTATTGGCATCACCAATCCGCCACAGGTTGACTGGCGACAGATACTTACCGAAAAAAATGCTTTTACCGCCAAGGTGCCCGACCAGACACGTACCAATCTCAAAGGAAACGGCATCACCTATATTGATGGCGAGGCAGTATTTGTTGATAAGACCACGATCACGGTCAACGAGCAGCATCTGAAAGCCGATTTTTTTATCATCGCCACCGGAGCAAAAACCATGACTCTTCCCTTTGACGGGAATGAACATATGCTTACCAGCGATGATTTTCTCGAATTGCAGGCTCTGCCGAAGCGAATCGCTTTTATCGGCGGTGGCTTTATTTCCTTTGAATTTGCCCATTTTGCCGCTCGCCTCGGCAGCAGCAAGGGAAATATCCATATTCTCGAAGCACAAGATAGAGTACTGGGTCCTTTTGATGGCGATATGGTCGAGCAGCTCGTTGCCGCCTCCGAAGCGGACGGCATCCGCATCCACACCGACATCTCCATCGTATCGATAGATAAACACAATGCTGAATATACCGTTGTGTTCGAATCCGGCGAAAAGCTGCCCGTCGACCTGGTCGTCAATGGTGCCGGTCGCGTGCCGAACATTGATACCCTCAATCTTGATGCGGCGGGGGTCAAATATACCAAACGCGGTATTGCTGTCGATAAACATATGCAAAGTGCAAACGAACACATCTTCGCCGCAGGCGATTGTGTCGACAGCGTCCAACTCGCCAGAGTAGCCGACATGGAAGGCCATGTAGCAGCACAGTCCATTATTGTCGCGAAACAGGGTGGAACAAAAACGACTATTGATTACAGTGCCAATCCTGCAGTCCTTTTCACCTATCCGCAACTGGGCATGCTCGGCAAGACAGAAGAGCAGCTCAAAGAGGAAAAAAAGTCCTACTGGAAAAGCTACGACACCCGCTTAACCTGGCCAACATATCAAAGGGTCGGTCTCAAATATGCCGCCTACAAAATTCTGGTCGACGAACAGGACCATATTATCGGCGCCCATTTCCTCTCGGACAATACCACCGGCCTGCTCAATACTTTCAAACAGGCTATGCTTGACAAGACGCCTCTTGCTGAACTCCACAGAAACAGCATTATGTCACCCTACCCATCGCGGGAGAGCGATATCATCTCTATGCTGAGCCCGCTTCTTGGCTAAGTCCGGCAAATTGAGAAAAGACATGTATTCAGGAATCTTTGTCCGACCAAACCGGATTCGTCCACCAAAACCGGATGAATTAACACCGCCAGACTGTTTAAAATCTTCTTTTTAGCACTGGCGCAAGAATTGCGAATTACTTTACCTGTGTTCATCATTTGTACTGGCAGCTCCCTGCACATACCCCAAGGAAAACGATGCAAATATTTGAAATAACCTCGATAGTAATGGTGCTAACCGCCATTTTCAGCTATCTCAATTATCGATTTCTGCATATGCCGACCACCATCGGGGTAATGTTTATTTCCTTAGCCCTGTCGCTTTGCATCGTCACGGCGAGCTGGTTTGGTATGGATGTAGGCCAGGAGAAGGTTGCCAAAATTCTGCAGGCTATTGATTTTAACGAGACCCTGCTCCATGGTATGCTGGCATTTCTGCTGTTCGCCGGCGCTTTGCAGATCAAACTCGACGACCTGAAGGCGCAGAAATGGGCCATTGCGATTCTCGCCACCGTCGGTGTTGTTGTCTCGACTTTTATCATCGGCAGCCTGACCTGGGCCATCCTCAAATTCCTCGGCATACCAATATCCTTCATATATTGCCTTCTTTTCGGTTCTCTTATTTCCCCGACCGACCCGGTGGCTGTCCTCGGCATCCTCAAGACAACAGGAATTCACAAGAGTCTTGAGACGAAAATTGCCGGAGAATCACTGTTTAATGACGGCATCGGGGTCGTTATTTTTCTGATCATCCTGCAATTGACCCAAGGTGACAACAGCGTTTCCGTCAGTGACATGGCGATACTTTTCGGTAAAGAAACAGGAGGCGGCATATTGTTAGGTTTAACTCTCGGTTTTTTTGCCTATCAGATGCTCAAACAGATCGACAACTACCAGGTGGAGGCACTTATTACCCTGGCCCTGGTCATGGGTGGTTTTGCCCTGGCGGATCGAATCCATATATCCGGACCGATTGCCATGGTTGTCTCGGGTTTACTGATTGGCAATCACGGCCGCAGTTTTGCCATGTCCGAGCATACCCGCGAACGTCTCGACGACTTTTGGGAACTCATCGACGAAATCCTTAACGCGCTGCTGTTTATGCTGATCGGCCTCGAGGTGCTGATCATTCCTTTTACCAGAGAGCTCCTGCTTGCCGGGGGATTGGCCATACTTATTACTCTGTTTGCCCGCTGGATCTGTGTTGGCGGAGCGGTACTGTTCATGCAGCCGTTCCGGCCCTTCAGCCGCGGAGTTGTAACAATAATGACCTGGGGTGGTTTGCGCGGCGGCATCTCGGTGGCCCTGGCACTTGCCATTCCGAATGTCCCTGAACGTGCGACCATTATCACGATTACCTACCTTATCGTGATTTTTTCCATTGCTGTTCAGGGCATGACCCTGGGAAAACTGGCCAAGCGTCAGACCTCCTCTTAAACTTTGCTGAAGATCGGCCGGACCATCGGATAGTTACATTCGAGTATTTTTGCCCCGTCTTATCAACTCCGGCTCTTGCCTTATGGGGGAGAATACATGGCATTGGTATACAGAATGATATTGCATTTTAAAGATCGACATCTTTCGAACGGAACCGATCAAACGTCTCCCCTTGAGCAAAGGAATACAAACAATGAAAATTACCGCAAAACAATGGTCGCAGATATTTAAAGACACCTGGAAAAATTTTCTTGAGGACAAACCTTTTGTGTATAGTTCCTCTATTGCCTATTTTGCCATCTTCTCCCTGCCGGCAATGGCGCTCATCACGGTGATGCTCGCTGGCTCATTTTATGAGAACGAAAAGGTCAAGGATGGTATGCTTACCCAGATTTCCCAGATGGCAGGACCAACCAGCGCCCAGGAGGTTGAGCGGCTTATGGACAAGGTCACGCAGGACTCCGGCAATACACTCGCCAAAATTACCAGCATAGTCACCCTTCTATTCAGCGCAACTTCAGTCTTTGTTACGCTGCAGGCAAGTATTAATGCCACCTGGGGCATCAAACCAAAACCCGAAAGAGGTTTTGTTAAATTTCTTATCAACCGGTTATTGTCCCTGGCAATGATAGCGTCCCTTGGCTTTTTAGTTCTCGTTTCACTGGTGACCGATACGCTCATTGCCCTGTTCAGGGTTTTTATAAATCAATACTTCTCCGGCCTGGCCTATCATCTCCTCTGGCTGGTCAACAACCTCATCTCCGGCACAATCATCATGACGGTGTTTGCCCTTATTTATATGGTACTGCCGGATGCCAAGATTAAATGGCGATATGTCTGGGTTGGCGCGCTTATTACCACCATTCTTTTTATCCTCGGCAAATACCTTATAGGTTTTTATCTCAACACGAGCAATCTTACCCAGTCATATGGTGCCGCCGGCTCCTTGGTTGCCCTCTTGGCCTGGGTATACTACTCAGTATTGATCCTCCTTTTCGGCGCCGAATTCACCTACTCGTATACCAAACATGTTGGCGGCATAATCAGACCTTCCGCACAGGCAGTGGCTATCAAGACAGAGGAAATTGAGCAGGATGGAAACGAGGCGAGGTTATGTGCAGACAACAGGAGATGACGAAAGAGCTCTTTTGTCGCTACAGATCGCAAGGCTGCTTCACAATGCGATCTGTAGCTTCGTTCTGTACCAAGCAATCAATTATGACTTCCAGAACCCGTGAATGTTGCAGTATGCACGGGCTGTGACGCTCTGAGGTACACCTGTATAGACAGACTCCGGTGCTTGACCGGGTTTGAGAGAGTGGCTTTCTTCCTGTTTACCGGGGTTAAAACCCTTTTCCTTCAATATTTCTCCTGAGCTGGGCTATTTCAAGGCCAAGCGAAACGCATTGATGTCCATCCATGCAGTCATCAGCCTCCGGGACATTCAGATAATGTTTCAGTTCATGGGAATCTTTTATCAGATCAACCACCCAGGCATTTTTTTGGGAATCGAAGGTAACATCTATGTCAATACCGCATGTCCCTATTTCGGGATAAATCTTTGTTATTTTAGCACATAATTCTTCTTTTTTGTACATGACTACCTCCTGTTAACTACAATATTACTGTGTAACGATGTTTTTCTTTTAGAAAAGAGATACCTTTCACTCACTGCAGGTAAATCACAGTTTCACACCATGATCTCTATTAATAATCCCGGAAAACGGGACACAGCCGAGCTAATTTTCAGTGCCCTCAAGGGGCATAAGTATCTTCAGCTGAATTCTTTCTTGTCAAAACCCAAGAAAAGAATTCATCCAGTACTAATAATCACTCTTAGCTAAATAGTGAGTAATTTCGACTTCCGTTCTCCTTTGTTTTTTCTTCATCGTATATTTAAGCATTGGCAATTATTGTTTTTTGTTGCATGCTGCATTCATTTGCTTATTTTTTTCATGCTGATACCGCAGGAGTGCAAAAGAGTGTGCATTGATTTGGCATAAAAAATCATGGTTGCAATGCCTGAAAAAAATGCAGCAACGACATAACCGTCAGCCTCCATTTTATGGAAGAATCGTTTTAAATAGCCTAGTTGCAAGGTATAACAAAAACCAGAATATCGAGAGAGGTAAAAGAAGAACCTGAATCAGGAATATTCCAACATAAAGGAAGGTAAGTTTAAGAAGATTTTCTATTATTTCTGTCATATTGTTTACAAAAACCGCCAGTGATTTTTTTAAATCCACCGATATTTTTTTTATGACAGTTGTGCTGTTGCCGATAGTAGCCCAGAAACCATGGGAATCAGGCGTCGCAATATCGCCGAGCTGATTTGACGAGTCCGAACGGAGATCGAGCTGTTGCCTTGCCGCGGAAATCTCTCCAGCAAAATAATGGGTATAGAGCGATTGATTGACAAGAGAAGACAAGGGAAGACAAAAACGAAGTATCGCCAGGAGCAGAAGGAATCGAACGGTAATTTTCTGGAGCATCAACAGCCGCTCATTGTCAAACCATACCAGAATCGACAAGAGAAGAAGCAGGCCGGCGAACAACGGCGGAGCAAGGGAAACACCGATTTCGTATGAGAGTTTCTGTACACCTAAGGAGGTAATCGCTGTGACGATAACAGTTGACAACCGTTCGGTCATATCATCTATAGGGTCCAGTACCTGTCCTACCGCCAGCGATACTCCTACTCCTGCCGGTTCCAATTGGAGTTCGGAGTCCTTGATAATGGAAACCGATGCATTGATAGCCCTGCATGTCGCATACGCTGCCCCTGCCTTGGTCATTGCCTCCTTGAAGTATGTATCTGTGTTTGCATCCAGGATGGGGATTCTGGCCGCCGGTAAAAGCAGGAGAACAAGGGCGACTAAAATCCCCAGAGAAGACACTAATGCCTTCTTTTTCACGGTAGCTTTTGTCATGCAATCGCCTCCAGATTCTCAGTTTCTATAGTCTTCATCTGGCAATTTTACATATCAATTAGAAAATAGAGAGAATACTCCAGTTACGCAAATAAGTGAAGATGGACGGGGAAAAAAGCCACGTCGCCGCCAAACAAAGACCGGAGCAAGGACATGTTGTTGTTCTAAAATGATCGAGGAGAACTTGCCAAAACACAACCAGGAAGTAATGTTAGGAAAGAGAAACTGCATTACACCTGCCGATGCCGGCCTGTCTAAGATAAAACTTTGAGGGAACTCAAGCGAAGGAGGGACTATGAAAATCTTTATTACCGGTAGTCTTGGTTTTGTTGGCCGCCATCTGTCAAGAACCTTGCTCGCAGATGGTCACGAAATCACAGGTGTCGGCCGCAGTCCCAAGCCTCGTTCGGGAATTGACCACCCCTCATTTCATTACCTGGCAGCGGATACAACAAAGCCGGGTGACTGGCAGACAAAGGTTGCAGAACACGACATCGTCATCAATCTGGTCGGTAAATCGATCTTCACCTACTGGACCGCAAAAGTCAAAAAGGAAATTTACGACAGCCGTATTTTGACTACCCGCCATGTAGCGGAAAGCCTGGCAGGGGCCAAAGATAAAATCTTTTTCAGCACCTCCGCCGTCGGTTATTACGGGGAGCGGGGCGAAGATGTGCTCACCGAAGACGAACCGCCGGGCAATGATTTCCTGGCCAAGGTCGGTATAGACTGGGAGCGCGAAGCCCTCAAGGCGCAAACCGATAGTGTCCGCGTGGTGCTGACCCGCTTTGGGATCGTGCTGGGTCGCGGTGGAGGCGCCATGGGTTCCATGCTGCCGGCCTTCAAGCTGTTTTTGGGGGGACGGCTGGGCAGCGGCCGCCAATGGTTCCCCTGGATACACCTGCACGACCTGATCGCCGCCTACCAGTTTGCCATCAACCATCCGAACATTGCCGGTCCGGCCAACTGGTGTGCACCGGAGCCGGTGCGCAACCTGGATCTTACTCGGATTCTGGCTAAAAAACTCAGCCGGCCGGTCATGTTGCCGACGCCTGAATTTGTTATAAAGACAGTGCTTGGTGAATTGGGCGAGGCTTTAATCTGCAGTCAACGCGCAAAGCCGGCTGTCCTCACCGACGCTGGTTTTTCTTTCACCTACGGTACCATCGACAGTGCCCTGGATGAAATTGTTCAATAACTTCTGAACCCCGATACACGGGAAATACGCCGGGATTTTTTTTAATACTCGCTTGTCGGGTGCTCTTTTCAGTACTCGCTTGTCGGGTGCTCTGTTCAGTACCCCTTTGAAGGGTGTTCTTTTCTATAGTGGAAAACCAGAAAGGAGAGAAGTATGCAGGACTCAGAAAAACGTGTTGCGCTGGTGACCGGTGCGAACAGGGGTATAGGACTGGAAGTTGCAAGACAACTGGCCAAGAAAGGTCTGAAGGTAATCATAAGTGCTCGAGACCAGCAAAAAGGTTTGGCGGCGCAGAAATTACTCGTCGACAGTGGACTTGACGTGCACTTCACCCACCTTGATGTTACCGATGCAACCTCTATCGTAGCGGCTATCGGCAAAATTGCCGATTCTTTTGGCCGATTGGACGTGCTGATCAATAACGCCGGTATCATGATCGACACGGACACCAGCATCCTGGAATTATCGCTCGGAGTCCTGCATAACACCCTGGAGACCAACGCCTTTGGCCCGCTCCTGTTAAGTCAGAGTTGCGTGCAGCTCATGAGTACGCATGAGTACGGACGTATTGTGAATATTTCAAGCACATTGGGCGCTCTGACCGACATCGTCAATCCGGAATCGGTCCATGCCGGCATGCAGACTCCCGCCTATCGTTTGTCAAAAACTTTGCTGAACGGAATAACCGCACTTCTTGCCAAAGAACTACGTCATCGAAACATCCTCGTCAACGCCGTCTGCCCGGGCTGGGTACGTACAGACCTGGGTGGCCCACATGCACCGGTCTCTCCCAGACAGGCGGCGGAAACCCCGGTATGGCTGGCAACCCTGCCGGACAATGGCCCGACTGGTGGCTTTTTCCGAGAACACCAGCCTCTTTCCTGGTAGTTGGGAAACGAGATTTCTGCTGCACCCAGTCCTGCAAAACAGGACGAAAAAGAGCAAGGCTGGCTTCAGCCTGAAGAGGTTCTTACGGAGGACTCACTTCTTTGCAGCCACAGTTTTCAAGAGACATACAAGATCCTGCCAACAGGAACGGGTATCTGCTGCAGTTCGCCGCAATGTCCAAAAGCTCAGGCTCTTCAAAACCATAAGGCAAGAATTTTGCATATACTTTTTAGAAATCGTGTTTGTTGAGACGATAAAACAGACGAACCCCAACGAACGGGTTCGACGTTCTTCATAAACAGGAGGAAGCTATGGAATTAAAAGAAATATATATCAAAACTGTTGAAGAACAGTTAACTGAATGGAAAATGGAGATTAACAACCTTGAGGCAAAAGCCGGCAAAACGCTCGCGGAGACACGAATCATTTATTTGCAGAAAGTGGATGAGCTGAAAGCAAAACAGAATGCAGCATAATTCAATCTAAAAAACCTCAGAGAGGCCAGTGAAGAGAGTTGGGAGGATCTCAAGATAGGCTATGAAAAACTGCAACAGGATATAAAAGCATCTATTGAGAGCGTGCAGACTTCTTTTAAGTAACCTGGACAGCATCTCACTCAATTAAAACCCACTAAAAGCGCATGCAGCGGTGGTTATGGAATGGATTGTCCAATTCACCGACCAAGGTCGCCGGATGCTGCAAGAGCAACTGGAATCGGCCTGAAACTATTAAAAAACTGATCAAGGAGATCACATTATGAAAAAAAACTATCTTACCACTCTGTTGTTTATAACATCCCTTGCTTTGGCACTGCTTACTTTTGGTTGTGACTCTCAGGGACCAGCAGAAAAAGCAGGTGAAAAAGTTGACAGCACGGTTGAAGCCACCAAAGACGCGGTAAATGATGCCGCCGATAAAATTACCGGTGAAGGGCCGGCAGAAAAAGTCGGCGAAAGTATAGACGAGACGGTTGAAGATATGAAAGATACGGAAAAACCTAAGAATTAAATCTCGTCTGACCGGCTTCAGGTACCATTTCTGACTGCTCCTGCAATGGCCTGACATTCACCGCACAAAGGCGTTAGTGCGGTGAATGTCGAGCGGGTCGATCCGAAAACTTCTAACCCGCATTTCTCATGAAAGACCTTAGAGGTGATTTTTATACTTTCACGGCAATGGACTGGATATGCGTCCAGGATGGGCCTGGTCCTCCAGCAGATGGAACATCTGTTCCATTCCATATGAAGTATTCCTTTATCGTCTTGACTTCTTTTCCAACGACAATTAAATGCTAGCACGTATTTATTTCAACCTGCCAGCAGGTGCGGTTAATGAGCTTATCGATATGGCAGAACAGTCTGGAAAATTTATTTTTTTTCGTGCTATGTGAAATCTTCATTGAGGATTACTACCCAGCTGTTATTTTAGTAACCGTTCACCGAAAAACCGCTAAATCCTGAATAAGCTCCGAACTGTAGACGTTCACCAGTCCCGGAGATGCACGAAAAAAGTTATTAAACTGCACGATTGGTACGTTTAATGGCTGATGACAAAACAGATCGGTGCTGGTGAACGCTTACTTATTTTATACCGTTCTGTACAATGGCTTTCCTATAACCGTTCAACTCTAACTAAAAACGAATATGAAAACAAAGAAGAAACTCTTATTGCTTGTTATGGGCTGTAGCATAGTTCCTCTTCCCGGAGTCGTATCCGCAGCAGAAGTGGGGCTTGGCTACGGCAGAGAGCTACGCAGCGATACCGACCTGGAACAGTATGAAATATTTGACCGCCAACCTCTGCCGTATACTGCCGAATGGGGTAATATCGTCAAGCTGGCTACGGCAGTAGAATACGGCGCAGCCTTAATCCACTATTACGGAACCGACGATGCCGTGACAGGGAGATTTTCGGCTATGCCCATGGTTATTGTATCGCCTTACCATAACATCAATATACTTGCAGGAATTGGAGCCGGCTTTATGATAGGGCAAACCGAGTTTGGCGAGCACGACATAAGTGGACCCTTTCTGTTGAACGCCAAGGTTGGACTGCAGTTTCTAATCGGAGAAAGATGGGGTATAGAATATACTTTTTACCATCAATCCAATGCCAGTATATATGACAGTAATGACAGCCTCAACATGAATCAACTGGCAGTGACTTACCGTTTCTGAACACAATATCTCGTTACCACGACACCTCACAGAATGGCCGACCGGCTATGACTATAGATTTGCCGTAATCATTCACCGGAACGCAGCAGGTACGCGCATAACCCGAATCAGTAATCGTTCAACCAGAGCTCCAGGTTGAACGGTTACGATTTGGCGAAGGCAACTGATGGCACTGATCTCAAAAAACAAAGACAAAGCTGTGGGACGACTGCCACAGCTTTGTCCGTTCTACGCAACATCGGCTCGAGGAGCCCAGTAGATGCTTATCCTGTTGATTACCCTGGAATGCATCGGTTTAGCGATCATTCCGCATGTGCTTCTCTCCGGAAAAAGATCTGTCTCAAAGCTGATTTGGATCAGCGTTATCCTTTTTTTACCGGGCCTCGGTAGTACCTGGTATCTGCTGATCGGCAACGACCGGGTACGGCGGCGTCGCTTAAGACGGCGAGCCAGTCGGCTCAGACATGACAAGGCAGAAGCCCAGCAGTTCGGTCATTTCACCGGACTTGTTCCGAGGGAAAAAGACATATTATCCACCTTGTCCCGGCTGTGCAGACAGCCGATAACCTCGATTATCGAAGTAGATACCTATTACAACGGCAAGGAATATTATCCGGCACTTCTTCGGGCGATCCAGGAGGCCACCCGCTTCATCCACGTGGAGGTCTATCTATGGCACGACGACAAGATAGGGCGGAAGATCCTGACAGAGCTCGTTAATGCAGCAAAGAGAGGCGTGGAAGTGCTGGTGCTGGTCGACGAGATCGGTGCCATAGAAGTGAGTGAGCGATTCTTCTCGCCCCTGCTTAAGGCCGGTGGAAAATTTTCCTGGTTCTACACTTTCCATCCCCGACGCAATCGATATTTCTTTAATCTTAGAAACCATCGCAAACTGCAGGTAATCGACGGGCGTCTGGCTTTTATCGGCGGCATCAATATCGGCCAGGAATACGTAGGGTTGGAGAATTCCATGGACGATTGGAAAGACATGCAGCTCAGGGTTGAGGGCGAGGTGGTCAACCATCTTGACGAGGTATTTCAGCGTGACTGGTATTTCGCCACGGAAGAAGAGCTCCCCGTACAACGACAATTTGAGATCTTCAAGCAACAGGAAAGCAGGTGTCCAGCGGTCATAATTGAGAGTGGCCCGGACTCCAACTACGGCATCGCCCTCACCAGTCTGCTGGCGATCATCAACTCCGCCAGGCAGCAACTGGATCTGTTCACGCCCTACTTCGTACCCGAGCCCTCGTTAATCAGTGCCCTGCAGATCGCCGTCGCCAGGGGGGTAGTCGTTCGTCTGATGATAGCCAGGAAAAACAATTTCCAGTTCCTGGTTGACATCGGCCGCTCCTTTTACGACGAACTCCTCGCAACAGGAGTCGAAATCTACGAATATGGCATCTGTATGCACCACTCGAAAATGATCCTTGTCGATGCGACATGGATTCAGGTCGGCTCCGCTAATCTGGATGCCAGATCAATGTACTTGAACTTCGAACTGGGTGTTTTTTTTAAATCGCCGGAGCTGTACCGAACTATGGAACCTCATATCAAACAGTTATTCACCGACGCAGTACGGATTGATAGGCAAAGGTTTGCCCAGCGCTCTTTGTACCAGCGTTTAAAACAGGGATTTCTTGGGCTGTGGGCTCCGATTCTTTAGCCGAAAAAATCGTGTTTTAAGATATATAAGCAGAAAACCGCTGCTGCGAAATGTGCTCAAGGGGTTTCACCTCAGCGGAATTGTTATGCCGCCATCATTCTATTCGATCTTTTGCCGTCTGCAGCGCAAGCTCTTTATCCCTGGTAAACAGCTTCCATTTCATTGCCGAGGAGTGGATACCCGCTTTCTTATCCTGCCCCCGTGCCAAGTACCAGTGGCCAAAATTTTCGACTGTGGCGAAGGGGTGGTTTTCGGTACAGAAAAGACCGCAGGGATTGATCTCTTTATAATAGATCGTTTCATCGGGGTCGTCATCGTACGACATGTTTTTCGGCAGTTCTATCTCCGACACATCGATGTTTTCCGCTTCCTTCTGATCCAGCCAATCTGAAATATTCATATACGCCTCTCAAAGATTCGTTGTTCATGCATCTTACCGGCTGAAGCTGCGGCACCGGCACAACCTCTGCCGATTCCGCCATCGACATGGATAAATCTACTCGTTAAGCAGACTCTCTCCTTGTTCCGGAGTTCTTGACATGCGGGCCTGATCACGGAGCTGCAGCTCCTCGCTCTCCAGGCTGCCTTCGGCTTGCGTGGTTATTTGTTCCTTATCGGCTCTGGGGGGAGAGATGTTCTGTACCGACTCCGTCGCCGGGTCGGCGGCTGAAGTTTTTGATATATGTACCGGGACACCGTCTGGGAAAATTATTTCTCTGGCCTCATCCGGCATGGATATATGCTCTTTTTCAAAGGATTGCTTCACGAGTCGGATCAGCGATGACTTGACCTTCAATCCATTATAGCTGGAGCCGTCATACCAGAAATAGATGATCAAATTTACCGTAGCCGAACCGAGCCGATCAACCAGAACCAGCACCTCCGGTGCCCCCAGCACTGCAGGGTGGTCGTTCAGGACTTTTAGGGCGACCTCCTGCGCATGAGAGGCATTGTTCTCGAAACCGATGCCGACCTCAAACATTTCCCGCCGGTTGGGGTTAGCCGTATAATTTCGGATAATACTCTTATACACTATGGCGTTGGGTATCTGCACATGATTGCCATCTGGATTCATCAGCACAGTACCGCGGGTGGTCACCCGTTCAACAACGCCGATATTATTGCTTATTTCAACCAGATCACCGATGCGAAATGGGTTGCGAATACTGATCAGGATACTGGCCAGATAGTTTTCCAGCAGATCGCGAAAGGCGATACCGGCGATCAGACCGGCAATACCGGTACCACCTAAAATCGTGGTGGAAAGTCCGGAGAGACCGGCGACCTGCAGTGCCAGGTAACATCCAAGCAGAAAGGCCAGAATACTGAGCACCCTGGCCGCCACATCTGCCAGCAACGGATTCAACCTTTTATCTAAAACTTTTCGAAAGCCATAAACGGTTAGTTTGGCAAACAGGATGACCACAAGCAGGACGACCAGCCCCAGCCCGAATCGTGGGAGCCCCTGGAGAAAATATTTCCACAGCAGACTGACTTCGTTGATTGCCGGGTACATGTTCCACGGTGAAGGTTCGACAACTTCTATTCGGTTGACCACAGCCACAACATCCGTGACTTTGCCAGCGAGTGTTCCCGCCCATAAGCGGTTGTCTTTTGCGTCGGTGCGCCCGTCGAGAAACACCACTCCTTCTTCAACCTTGACGGTGATACCCGTAAACCAGCCGGTTGCCTTGAGAATCTTGGACAGGCGCTGGTTTATGGCCTGATCGTTGGCGATTGGCTGAACCTTGATCTCTTCAGCAACCGGCATATTCTGCTCGGCAGTAGGAGATACACCACCATTGACCATTTTTTCTTCCTGAGCCCTAGCAGAACAGATCGTGATGCCGATGATGCAACCGCAGAAGAAAAGCTTACGGATGCAATGAGATATTCTGTAAACCATCCGGGATTGCATAGGAGTCTTCCTGGTCATTAAATGTATTGAGCGCCGCCAGCAATAACCGGTATCGCTGCAGCACATCTTCTTTATCGTTTCGTTCCGGCAATTCTTCCCGGCTGGTCCGCAAAATCATAAGATGATGATTTTCGTTTTCATGTACAGGCCATAGCGTGATATGTCACTTTACAGAAAGCTCCTTCAGTGGCTGCTCTGCGCGAGGGGGGTTGGGTCTTGCTCGCAGAGAACTATCTGACGGATTTTGGTCCCAGAAAAAACCAGGCAATGAGACCGATTACCGGGAGTAACAGGACGACAACCGTCCAGAATACTTTCATTCCCGTGGTCGCACCACTCTGTAAAATGTTCACGATTGCCCAGATATCGGCAATAAGAATGATGAAGCCTAAGATTCCATTGACCTGAATGTTCATAATAATCTCCAATTCGTTGTGGATACATCTACCAGAGGCAATTCCCTAACTGCTAATCATTGCAAAGATTCTCGTCAAGCCAATTGATCGTCCAACGCATTCATCTCCGGCACACTTTTCTTTGACCGGCAGGGCAAGAATAATACCTTTACCCATTATCAGAATACCTTCCACGACTTATAGTATATAAATAGTTCCACATCGATGTTGACGATCTCGCCGGCTATCGACAACGGATAGTGAGCGCTGGAGGGAAGATTCTTATCGAGGAACAGGAAGTTCCGAAAATGGGGTCATTCTGTCTCTTTACCGCCCCTGAAGGGCGGATGATGGGGCTCTGGCAAGTAAAGAGCTGATGGAACAGCTTTCGTCTGCACAGCGGAGGCCTAACCATAGTTGCGGTCGTCGCTGCAACATGGCGACCTCCGTCTTGCCTTGCGCCTACTACCTCGACTGATTGGCCAAGTCGGCAGCCCTGGCAAAGGCTGCTTCCATATCCGGCAAGTGGCTGATATCGGGGACTACCTGAATATATTGGACAATTCCTTGCCCATCAACAAGGATAACTGACCTCGCGAGCAACCGCGAACCATCTATCAGCAGACCTATTGATCGTCCGAAAGCACCTTCCTTATAATCCGAAAGATATTGGATGTCCTCCAGTTTTGCTTCTTTGCCAAATCGTGCCTGGGCGAATGGCGTGTCACGGCTTACCGTGATCCGTTTCACGGTTGCCGGCAGGGTATCGCCCTGCTCCCCAAGATAATGGGTTTGCGCTTCACAAACCTTGGTGTCGATCGATGGTACGATACTGATAAATAAAACGCTGCCCTGGTAATCGTTCAGGTTGACTGGTTTCATTGTTGCTGCATCGACAAGGATTGTATCCGGAAGTTTTTGGCCAACGGCTATACCGGTTCCCGTTAAAGCCAAGGTCTCGCCTTGCCTGGCGACCTGCGTTCCGGGAACAGCACTCGTCGTATCTATGGGCAGCTGGGCTTGTTTAGTGGTGCAGGCGTTAAGCAGAAAGAAAAGGATAAACGCCACGGAAAGAAGGAAAGTGTGTTTCATCATTGCCTACCTCGCTGAAAGCTGTATGTGATTTATTTTCTGACAGAATCCTCGGTCTCCTCTTCCCCTGTTATGGAACAACAAGGACCGGGCAGTAAATGGTATTGAGTACCTTATGGGTAACACTGCCGAGAAACAAACCGGTAATATCGGAATGGCCGTGCGAACCCATGACTATCAAGTCGTATTCTTTCGATTTAGCAAGCGTGGCCAATACATAACCGGCTGCGCCTGAAAGCGTCTCGATTTTATATGGAACATCTTGTCCTTCGAAAATTCCCTCCGCCTTTTTTAACACAACTGCGGCCTCATCCCTGAGGTTGTTCCGGAGATCTTTCACCAACAATTCCGGAACTTCCGGCATATTGCCACGCCATTCATAGCAATTGACAATAGTAACGTGAGAGCCATATTTTTTTGCCAGATCGAGTGCATATTTAGCAGCATTTATGGAATGGCTGGAGCCATCAAAAGGAAGAAGAATTTTGTCAAATTTCATAATGAGCCTCCCGTTGAATAAATTGAATATACCTGGGGTTAGTTATCTAGTGTCGCTGCCAAATAGACTATAAGACCTGGAAGGACTTAATCAAACAGGTGAGGAAAAAAGAGCAGGATACCGGTTGGCATGGCGCGAGTTTTTTATTGCATGATTATCATTTCCCCCTATATTCAGACATCATCTAACGTATAGGCCGTCAAACCCCATCCCTGGTTCATACTATGTATCAAGATGTCCTGAAATTCTGGTTTGAAGAGATCGCACCATCACAGTGGTTTGCAAAAAATGACGAATTCGATCAACGTCTTACTGAGAGATTTTCCGATATCCACGCCAGTGCAATCCACTGTGAACTCTTTGCCTGGCGAGAAAATGCTCGGGGGAGACTGGCAGAGATTGTTGTCCTGGATCAATTTTCAAGAAATATGTTCAGGGAATCGCCATTGGCTTTTGCCAATGACCAAATGGCTTTGGTACTCGCCCAGGAAGCTGTCGCACTTGGTATGGATACGCTGCTTACGCCTGTTGAAAGAGGATTTCTCTACCTGCCCTACATGCATAGCGAATCGAGAAAAATCCATACGATTGCTGAAGAAATATACCGCCGGCACGGCGTTCCATCCAGTTTAGAATGGGAATTGAAACATAAGACAATAATCGACAGATTTGGTCGCTATCCGCACAGAAATGCCATTCTTGGTCGAAAATCGACCGATGAAGAACTGATTTTTTTGCAACAAGCAAACTCAAGCTTTTAAAATTTTCCCAAGTCTACTAGATATAAATAAACTTTCGCGTGCGTTACACTCGTAGAAAGTTACAAAAGATGGCTCAGTAGAAAAATTGCACAACGAAACAGATAAAGAACTTTTACGACGCCATTAAACACTAAAAAGAGGAGAAATTAATGGACAAATGGGTATGTACAATTTGTGGCTATGTTTATGATCCGGCAAAAGGCGATCCCGACAACGGAGTAGCACCGGGTACAGCCTGGGAAGATGTTCCGCAGGACTGGCTATGCCCTATTTGCGGTGCCGCCAAAGATGATTTTGAAAAAGAATAATAATCAGGGCGACACCGTGGTCTGGGACGAGCACCGGGATAAGCAATAGGCTTATTGGACCCGAAATGTTACACCATGCTCCGTAACCCCATTATTGCCGTACCCCAGGGGATTCCACGTGGCTTGCATTGGCTGTTTTGTCCCGTCGCCGTCTATGGCGCGGGACAAAACAGTATAACTCCCAGATTGTGAAATCGTATATACATACTGCCATTGCCGCCAGGCAAAAGGTTCATGTGGTCCGATAAAAGTCGCGGGCTGCCATGTCGCACCTTTATCTGTTGAAATTTCGACCTTGGCAACGGTCGATTCCCCGGCATAGGCGGCACCAAGAATGGTGATATCACCGACCGGAAACACAGCATCTCCTTCCGGTTGGGTGATGATCGATTTCAAACTGATTCCGGTTACCGCTTTGCTGGTTTTGGGATCACGGTCTTTATCAAACACCCGGTAAACCTTATCCATGAAAAACCCTTCGTAAGGCTCGCGCATAAGAGTTATTTTACTTAACCATTTTACGCAGTTGGCTCCAGTCCAACCAAGTGCCAGGGCCCGCAGGGGAAAACCGTGTGCAAGCGGCAAAGGTTCTCCGTTCATTTCATAGGCAAGCAATGTCGTGGACAACGCCTTAGCCAGGGGAATACTGCGGACAAACTTGATCTGAGCCTTGCCCAACGGTTTGTCGAATCCTTCAAAGGCTACGTGATGGGTATCTGCCTTAACGCCTGCCTGCTGCAGAAGATCCTTTAACCATACCCCGCCCCAGACAGCATTTCCTACGCCGCCGATTGTCCATGAGTTACCAGAGGCCTTTTGCGCAAGCAGGGAGCGACTGTTACCCGAACATTCGAGGGTGTTGGCGACAATTGCCTTTGGCATATGCAACACAGTCTCATAATCGATGACCAGCGGGGTATTCACATTACCACCGATGGCAAGTCTCCAGTCTGACAGTTCAATTTCCATTTCCGGTATTTCGCCCTGGTTTCGGTCGAAAAAGAACTTATTGGCGGTTATCCATGAGGTTAAATAGCGTTTAGGGGTCTCAGCATTAAGGGGTTTTTCGCTCATAACACGTTTGGAATCTGTCATCTGTATTCCTCCATTAATAAGCCAGATATGCGGCAAGAAATTGATCAAAATTGAGTGTATCGCCCGCTTCAAGCTGTTGTTGCTTGCTGAGTGACTCTTCGGCCCTCCCAGCCAGGTCTTGCAAAATTGCAGCATCGACACTTAAGCCCGAACAGGTTTTTTTATGTTCCCGACTTTTCTGTAACATCCACTCGGTATACTCCAGACCGGTTTTCTGCAAAGCCGCAAGCAGCTGAGCGGATGGCGTCAAGTTCGGATCTTCCAGTTTATACATCTGCGCGTCTACCGATACGCTGTAGTCATTGGTTTGATACACCCGGTCCAGCAATTTACCGGTCATTTGTATCTCATTGAGTAGAGCCTTGCCGGTGTCAACCAGGCTCGTCTCTCCCTGAGGAGTTACCAGCGACAGTCCTGGTTCGCGCCCCCTGGTCAGAACTTTTTGCAGATTGTCGGTCACCATCCGACATTCAGTCGGGGAAAGAGTCGCATCGCTCATAAACAGACAGCTAATGAGAAACGTGTCGAGGAACAGTGCCTGCCGGTTGTCAATGCCTGCCGGTGCGAAAGGGTTAATATCCAGAAGCCGAACTTCCAGATACTCGACACCGCTTTTACGCAGGGCATGAAGAGGTTTTTCGCCTGAACGTATGCCCCGTTTCGGCCGAATGTCACTGTAGTATTCATTTTCAATCTGCAAAACATTGCTGTTGAGCTGGCGATACTGTCCATCGACCTTGACACCTATTTTTTCATAGGGTGGATAGGCTGTATGAATAGCTTGATCAAGCGAGGTGATATACGTATGCAGATGATTAAAGCAGATACTTAGAGAAGATTGTGCTTTAGTTGAATAACCAAGATCACTCATGCGCAGCGAGGTGGCATAAGGCAGGTAGAGCGTACTGCCATGCAGGGAAGGCAGCGTATGGGCTTTTCCTTTTAAAAAGGTACTATCAAACGCCGGTGAGGCACCAAAGAGATAATGCAGCAGCCATGAATAGCGGCGGAAATTACGAATCATTTTGAAATAACAAGACGACCGAAACGAGTGCAGCGACGCGCTATTTTTCTGTTGCTCTTGCAATGCCCGCCAAAAGTCATCAGGCAGCGAAAAATTATAATGAATACCGGCAATAGCCTGCATCATCTTGCCGTAACGATGTTCAAGGCCGACCCGATATACATGTTTTAGTCGGCCGATATTGGATGAGCCAAACCGAGCGATGGGAATTGCTGCAGAATCCGGGATACGGCAAGGCATACTCCCTGCCCAGATAAGCTCTTCATCGAGCTGGCCATAGGTAAAGCGATGCAGATTTTCAAGATACCGTACCGCTGCCGCAGCTTCTGTAAAAACCGGAGTGACAAATTCGACAAGAGCTTCAGAAAAATCAGTAGTAATAGTACTATTGGTCAATGGTGAACCGAGCCCCGCAGGGTGTGGTTTTTGCGACAACGCACCTGAAGAGTCAACACGCAAACCCTCTTTTTCAATACCTCGCAAGGCACCTTTTAAAAGTGAACTGATGCCATTTTCAGTAAGTTGCTCCAGTTGTTGTTCCAGGTTCAGTTTCAATGTTTCGCTCTTTTTATATATGTTGGGATAACAGCCTGTCAAAAGAAAGCCTCATGCCAATGTATCCTGTTAGCACCTTACAGCGTATTTCCCTGCAAAAAAACAAGAACCTCATTTGCCAGGTACTAAAAAGACCTTTCCTCCGGTTTTACAACACCGGCTGCAAGGCATCTCCTTGCAGATTTTTGTTAAGCATCCCGACTGCGCCTGATGCAGGGGAGCTTTTTCAAGCGATGCTCCTTTGTCGATATCCCCACTTTAAACACAAGACGTTGCTTCTGCCAGATGGCTGACAACAAATTAACTTTTCATTAAATCGAGACAATTTTTCCTAACGACCCAAAGTTCTGACTTTCATTATGTTTCGAGCGCTGGTATAAAAAGAAAATATATTTGTACCAGTGCAAAAACAACATCCGCAACAACGACCATTATCAGCTTTTACTGTCATGCTACCTATAACCCCCAATTGGTGGGGGTTGCCTAATATTTTTTAGAAAGAGGAGGCAGATGATGAAAATAATGAAGGGGTTTCTGGCGGGGATGTTTTCCCTGCTGCTTCTGTCCGGTGTTGCTTATGCAGCAGATGCCTGTATTGAGTGTCACCAAAAAATTTCACCTGGCCAGGTCAAAGATTGGCAAGTCAGCGAACATGCCAATAATGACATTTCCTGTTCTGTCTGTCATGGGGAGGCCCATAAAAACGCCGAGGACTATAAACTGGCAGTCCTGCCCGATGAAAAAGTCTGTGAAGAGTGCCACGCAGAAAAGTTCGAGCAATTTTCCCATGGTAAGCATAATTTCGGCTGGAGCAGCCTGAATGCAATTCCGGCAACGCACATGGCTCCTGATGAGTTGATTGAAGGCGGCAGAGGATGCGGCGGTTGCCACAATATGGGGATCAAAACCGCAGAACAGAAAAAAGAACTCGCCAGCAAGGGCTATCGTTACCAGAACAACTCATGCGACGAGTGCCATACCCGTCACGCATTTTCCAAGAAAGAGGCGCAAAATCCCTATGCCTGCCAGCAGTGTCATATGGGATATGATCATCCACAGTGGGAAATGTGGTCAAGCTCCAAACACGGGGAACGCTGGTTTGCCAAAAAAAATGGCGACCTTCCTGAAGGGGCGGCAGCGCCGAGCTGTCAGACATGTCATATGGCCGATGGCAACCATGCCAATGAAACAGCGTGGGGATTTCTCGGGGTTCGTTTGCCTCTGCCGGACGATCCACAGGCTGCAGCCGACCGCGTTACCATCCTCAAGGCACTGGGCGTTCTGGACCCGGTTACCGGCAAGCCAACGCCAATTTTCGATGCGGTCAAAGCTGTCCGTATGGCTAAGCTCGATCAGGAGTCGTGGCAGAAAGAACGAGACAAGATGTTGAAGATCTGCTCCCAGTGTCACTCGGCAAAATATGTCAAGGAACAGCTCGACATGGGAGATTCAATCATGATTAAAGCGGATCGCTTGATGGCAGAGGCAATCGAGACTATTGCTGCCCTCTATAAAGACGGCCTGATTAAAAAACCGGCTGGTTATCCTGCCAACTATCCCTTCCTGTTGACCTTCATGCACACCAATGGAGAAAACTGGGACAAGGATCTGGATAAACTTTCCTA
>RCMY010001617.1_pt1 | contig 21281 bp, 19 predicted proteins | sample 2041341 | NCBI WGS metagenome assembly RCMY01 (sample SAMN09708234, study PRJNA481090) | Marine sediment metagenome, whole genome shotgun sequencing project.
CGAGCCATGTAGCTGGGTCCAGCGATTTACCACATAAACGTGGGCGTACCCGGCCAACCATTCGACGCGCCTGTTCAGCAGTCCGGGAGCAGTGAGTACCGCGGCGTTTCCGAAAAAGTGATCGAGACGCCCGCCATGACCGCCCAACACGATGATGCGTTCGGCGTCGAGCCGGACGGCCGCGTCGAGCGCTAGTTCGAGATCAGTGAAGTTCTTGTCGGCCGGATACTGCTCTATTGGGATGCCTTCGGCGTCGGCAAGCGCCTTGGCCGAAACCGAATCAAGGTCGCCCACAATGAGGTCCACCGTCAAATGGAGGCGACGCGCCTGATCGAGCCCCGAGTCGGCGGCGATCACATACGCGTCGGCAGGGATGTCCTCGATCTGATCGAGGTGCACGGCGTCTCCGCCCGCCAATACAACCGCAGTCGTCGGCTCGTCAAGCATCGGGAGATCCCAGGTAGCGAGCCAACCAGGCATGAACTTCGGAATACCAGTAGATGGAATTATTCGGTTTGAGAATCCAATGGTTCTCGTCTGGGAAGTAAACTAGGCGGGCGTCAACGCCCTTGGCCTTGAGAACCCCGTACAGCTCTAATCCTTGACCCACCGGGACCCGATAGTCCCTCTCGCCGTGGATCACGAGGGTTGGGGTTTCGTAGCCGGCGTAATGTGCAGACGGACTCCAGCGGGCGTTTCGGACCGGATCTTCCCATGGTTCAGCTCCCGCTGCCCGGCCCAAACCAGTCGTCGAATCGGTAGCGTACATGGCGGCCAGGTTGGTGACGGCCGCGTGTGCGATTGCGCATGCGAACCGGTTGGTTTGAGTGGCTAGCCAGGTCGTGAGGTATCCGCCATATGAGCCACCCGTGATCGCCATACGAGCTGCGTCGATGAATCCCCGATCAACGAGCACGTCAGTGGCGGCCATCATGTCGGCGGTAGGCAGATCACCCCATGCTCCTGAGATGGAACTCGTGAAGGTATGACCGAACGAGGAAGATCCATGGAAGTTCACCAGCGCCACCACATAGCCTGGGGCCGCAAACGCGTGAGCGTTCCAGCGCTGATGCCAAACATCGCCGAAACTCCCGTGCGGGCCGCCATGGATCATGTGAACGAGCGGGTATTGCTGGCGGTCGTCGAAGTCGGGGGGATATACGATGAACATCTGCACATCGGCACCACCCGCTCCCGCGAATGTCGTGTCCTCGACTCGCCCGAGGTTCAGATTCTCGATTAGAGAAGCGTTGAAGGACGTGACGGTTTCGACTTCGCCTGTAGACCAATCAGCTTTGATGATCTCTGGCGGCTGGGAGAGTGTCTGGCGAAGCAAATAGACATGGCCATAAGTACTGGCCGGACTCCCGATTGATCCGTCTGCCACGAACATCTGCGGCGACCCACCGTCCAATGGCACGAGATAGGCGTTGGTTCGGACGGCCGATTCGGCGACTGCAAGAATATGGGCGCCGTCAGGAGCGGCGATCCATGACGATGGTGAGAGGTCCCACCCTTCGGCCAGACGAACCTGCACACCAGAGTCGAGAATTGTCAGGTATACCGGTGTGCCGTAATAGTCCATCTCTGTTGAGGCCCCAAAGACAATGCGGCCATCTGGAAGGAATACCGGTTGCACGTCGTCGCCGGGATTGTCCGGCGTCATCGCCACAATTGGGCCGCCCGCAGTTGGGACACTCCACAGTTCGTATCGGGGACGGGGGAGGGGTTCGTACGCCATGAGGGCTGCGCTAAAGACGACCTGCTGGCCGTCAGGCGAGATGTCGAAGTTGTCGGTTACGACCCCGTTGGATGGTAGGGCCATGAGGGCCATGAGGGTCGGGGTCAGATCCGTTTCAATACCGTCATTCGTCACGTGAAAGAGGTGAGTGACATATTCGTCCGTCAGCCAGGTGTCCCAATGGCGGTAGAACGTCGCCTCGGTCGACCGGGCAGTCACCTTTGACTCGGAGCGTTCCTGCACCACTGATTCGGTTCGACCGGGATCGGGCCCGTATACCCGGGCTCCGACGATGAGGCCCGACCCGTCCGGCAGCCACTGCATGCCGTCGGCGCCGAGGGGGAACGTGGTGATGGGTTCGGCTTCACCTCCATCGATCGCCATGACGTGGACCTGTGCGACTTCGCCGACTTTTCTCAAGAATGCGATCCGGTTCCCTGCCCGGTTTATGGTCGGGCTGGATGCAGAAATCCCCCTGGTCAGAGCCGCCTGCTCTGGCAGTGAATAGACCTGGGTGAGGCCCTCATCGGTGTCTTTATCGTATGTTGTGATGGGGAAGACGCCCCGCCCATTGGGTGCCATGCTGGCTGCGCCGACTCGGGTGACCGCCCACAAGTCGGTCGGTTCGATGACTTTGCTCATGGAGCGAAGCTAACAGGCCCCCACGAAGCAAACCCGCCAGAAGCGATCGCCACAGCAGGTCGGTCCTTGCCAACCGGTTGCACCCGGATCTCGAAGCCGGTTTGAGTGGACGCGGCGTAGACGAACGCCTGTCCGTCGGGCGACCAGATTGTCTGGCTTCGGATGTACTGATCCCAGAAAGGCAGATAGATCCCCACGAATTGCGGCGTCGGTGTGAACCGTTCGAAAGCGAGTGTCTCATCGGCGTTCCAAACCAGCCAGCGCGCCAAGCCCTCCTGAGGAAAGAACTGTAGGAAGGCCAGATCTGAGCCGTCCGGGCTCCACTGGTACGCCCCGACGTTGTCGCTGACTTCCGTGACGGTTCCCTCCTCGATGACCGTGAGCGAACCGATCGGAAGACCATCGAGAATTGCCAATCGTCCGGCGGCTGCTGCGAAGCTGGCCGCACCGCCGACCTGAGCGACTGCAACTGGGTCATCGGCGATCGGATCTCCCGTGAAGAGCGGCTCGGTAGTTTGGGTGAGAGCGTTTCCAAGCGACGCCGAGAGTGAGCCGGTTCCCAGCCAGGTAATACCATCGGTCGACCATTGCGGAGATCCGAAGTTGGGGCTGACCCGAACATCGACCGGGTCAGAGTCGATCGGATAGATGCGAAGCGTGTCGCCCGACACGTGAGCCGCGATGGCCGTCCCATCCGGAGCCCAGTCAAAGAAGTAGGGCGAGCCGGCATCGGTCAAGATGATCTCTCCGGCCGAGCCGATGATCGCCACCTCGACCTGTCCACTTGGTCCATTACCAAGGAACGCCAGGCGGGTGCTATCGGGACTCCAGTAATAGTAGAACGGGATCATCGGCGGTGGCGCATCGAAGATGGTGCCGTCAGGGAGACGGGTTCTGACGAATTGGCTGACCCCATCGCTGGCTGTCCAGGCGAGGGATCCATTTGAAGCGAATGTTGGCTGAGCTCCGGGAATGGCATCGGTCAGCTCAAGGATCGATGCCCCTTGCGGCGTGTACACGGTCGGAGTGGTGTCGTACGTGACGATGTAGCCAGGAAGGGATTCAAGAAACATCCGTTCGGCGCCAGCGGAGTCAGCGGCAGTCGATGTGGGCGCAGGCTGAGTGCTGTCCGACAGTGGACTCGCGGACGTGCAGGCCGCCATAGCGGCGGCGAAAACGAGCAAACGAGCAGAGCGCATTGCCCTACCTTACGGGCATTCCAAGGCTCCCGGTCTATGCTCTCGCCGATGGATACGATCGGGGTACTCACCTCCGGAGGCGACGCTCCCGGCATGAATGCTGCGATCCGTGCAGTCGTGAAGGTGGCCTCGGCTCGCAACGTGCGGGTGCTCGGCGTCGAACGTGGCTACGACGGCCTCATCGAGGGACGGTTCCGCCAGCTGACCCGAGCGGTCAGCTGGGGTCTTGCGCCCATCGGGGCGCTGCAGTCGGAGGGGAATAAGGGCGGGACCATGCTCGGGACGGCCCGAAGTGTGCGGTTTATGTCTCCCGAAGGTCGAGAGGCAGCCTCGCACCGGATGCAAAGCCTGGGAGTCCGCGGTTTGGTGGTGGTCGGTGGGAGTGGTTCGGTGGCAGGAGCCCACCATCTGGCCCTCGAGTCGCCGATACCGGTCGTTGGCATCCCGGCCTCAATAGACAATGATATCGGTTGCACCTCCGATGCCATCGGCGTCGACACCGCACTCAACACGATCATCGAAGCATGTGACCGGATTTCAGACACGGCGCAGTCACTCAAGCGGGCGTTCGTCGTCGAAGTGATGGGTCGCCAATCTGGGTATCTGGCCATGTCGGCAGCGGTTGCGTCGGCTGCAGACGCGGTGTTGCTGCCGGAGCATCAGAGCTCTGAAGAAGAGATTGTTGATTCGATCTCCGCCCTCATTCGTCGCAACCTCGCCACCGAGCGCGCCAAGCGGCTGGTGCTCATCATCAAGGCGGAAGGGGTGAGCGTTCCGACTGATCGGCTCGTTGCCGAGATCGACCTGCGTCTGCGCGATGCCAACATTGACGTTCGGGGTGCAGTCCTCGGGCACATCGTCCGGGGTGGAGCGCCGTCGTTCCACGATCGGATGCTGGCCGGGCGCCTCGGTCTCGTAGCCGTCGAAGCCCTTATGAACGGCGTAACTGATCATATGACTGCATGGAGGACCACCATCGAGGGAGGAACACCCACGTCCGATCCGATGGTCGAACTGTTCGAGATCTCACAAGTTCTGACCGAAACCGAGGCATTGCTGGACGGTTCGTCGGAGATAACCAAACGGCGAATGCGGCGAATGGAAAATATCCAGGGAGTTCTGTCTCTCTGAGTGCTAGCGGCCGGTCGTGCTGTTTAAGTCTTGCATGGATGCGATGACCTCGTTAGGCACGAGTTCTCCGGTCAGTCGCCAACTCCAGTTTCCAGCGGGTTCGCCTGGCACGTTCATGCGCGCCGACGTATCGAGTCTGAGGAGATCTTGTAGCGGAGCGATCGAAAGCAAAGCCTGCGAGTGCCAACCGGAGCGGATAAGGTCCCAGGCAATGTCGGAACCATCTACGCCCAGGTAGCTGCGGGCTTCGTGGCGGGTAGCTTCGTCGGACGCCATCCACCAACCAACCGTGGTGTCGTTGTCGTGGGTGCCCGTGTAGACCACGCAGTTCTCGGGAAAGTGGTGCGGCAGGAACGGATTGTCTACGTCCCCATCGAAGGCGAACTGAAGGATCTTCATTCCTGGGAGCTGGTACTGGTCGCGCAGGTCGAACACCGCCTGGGAAACTTCGCCCAGGTCTTCGGCGATGATGGGGAGGTCAGGTAAGTGCCGGACAACCGTGTCAAAGAAGGCTGCGCCTGGCCCGTTCACCCATCGACCGGTTTCTGCGGTGCGGCTTCCAGCCGGGATTTCCCAGTAGTCGGCGAAGGCTCGGAAGTGGTCGATGCGGGCCAGATCGACCAGTCGGAGTGTGGCATCCAGGCGATCCATCCACCAGGCAAATTCTTGCTGGTGATGCACATCCCATCGGTATTGGGGGTTGCCCCATAGCTGGCCGGTTGATGAGAAATAGTCGGGCGGAACCCCCGCCACGAGCGTTGGTCGGGCGGCCGCATCCAATTCGAACAGCTCCCGATTAGCCCACACATCGGCCGAGTCAGGCGAGACAAAAATCGGGAGATCTCCGATGATGCGGATCCCACGGGAGGTCGCATATGAGTGCAGAGCGGACCATTGTTTGAAGAAGAGGTATTGCCAAAACGACACCCGCCGGATCTCATTGCCTGCACTGCGCCGAAGCGCAGCGAGGGCGCCGGGGTCGCGGTCACGAAAATCTGCCGGCCAATCGGTGAACGCCACACCGCCATGGCGGGCCTTGATAACCATGAACATCGAGAAGTCGTCGAGCCAGGCTTCTTCTGTTTGGCGGAATCTCTCAAACTCGGCTGCCAACTCGTCGGACGGACGCTTCGAGAAATTCTCATAGGCAACGGTGAGCAGATCCGACTTCCAGGCAATAGTCGGACCGTAATCGACCGATCCGGTTGGAAAGTCCGGCGGTGTCAAGGATTCCACCAGCCCGGCTTCGGCGAGCAGCTCCGGGCTGATAAGCATCGGGTTGCCAGCAAAGGAGGAGAAACACTGATAGGGCGAGTCCCCGTAGCCGGTCGGGCCGAGTGGTAGCACCTGCCAATAGGTGCATCCCATGGCGGCGAGGGCATCGACCCAGCCAAACGCCGTTCGCCCAACGTCTCCGATCCCGTAAGGGCCGGGCAGGGACGTGGGGTGCAGAAGCACTCCACTCGATCGTTCATGCAACATCGGGGCGCAACGTTAGCCGCCTAAGATCGCCAGATGCCCATTGTTGGATCGATCGTCCTGTTCGTCGGGGGACTTGTCCTCGTCGGTGCAACGCTCATATCTGCCATCAGGACGGTTGTTTTGCCCCGGGCCGCCCAGTCGTGGCTCACTGGAATGGTCTTTGGGGCTTCGGGGAAGCTATTCAGACTTCTCGCCAATGAAGGGCGCTCGTTCGAGGCTCGCGACCGGGTAATGGCGCTGTTCGCGCCGATCACGTTGGTACTTTTGCCGTTGGTGTGGGTGATGGTGGTCGGCGCCGGATACACGGCCATGTTCGTTGCCGTTGGCGACTATTCGTGGAACGAGGCGTTCAGCGTGTCGGGGTCGAGCCTATTGACGCTCGGATTCACGCCAGTCGAATCCACCATTGAGCACGTGTTGGCGTTCTCGGAGGCAATACTGGGCCTCGGACTAGTCGCGTTGCTGATCACGTTCCTCCCGTCCATCTACTCATCGTTTGCTAAACGGGAGTCGATGGTGACCCTCATGGAGGTTCGCGCCGGCACCCCTCCTAGCGCGACCGAGTTTCTTCTTAGATTCCACCGGATCGGCTGGGTCGTACATCTCGACCAAGAGTGGGCCGCCTGGGAGCAATGGTTCGCCGAGGTTCAGGAGTCACACACGACGTTTCCTGCGCTGAACTTTCTTCGCTCCGCTGAGATGGGGCTGTCCTGGATAACCGCCGCCGGGGCTGCGCTCGACGCGGCGGCACTCGCCCAAACGTCCCTGGTCCGCCAGCCGAGTCCGTCCGGGCAGATCGTGATTCGGGCGGGATTCATGACGCTGCGGCGCATCGCCGACGTGTTCGGGATCGCCTACGACCCTGATCCTCAGTACGGCGACCCGATCGCTCTCACCCGGGCCGAATTCGAGCTGGCGCTCGACCGGTTCTCCGAGGAAGGGTTAGAGGTCGTGGACGACCGGGACCAGGCATGGAGGGACTTTGCTGGATGGCGAGTGAACTATGAGGCCGTGTTGTTAAGCCTCGCCGAGTTGATCATGGCGCCATATGCCCCGTGGGTGTCGGACCGCTCTAGCGTCCAGATGGCGCACCCGAAGCGGATTCGGTGGGGCGCTCGTCTATCTGGATCGTGAGGCTGGAGAAAGCAGTCCGTAGGGCGAGTTCCACCTCGGCAGGATCGGCTCCGGTCGCGAATAGGAAACCCAGATAGCGGTTGCCTTCCGGCCAAGCTTCGACTCCTTCGCCGATCGGGATACCTACGATCAGGTCGGTGATCCCGTCGACGGCTCGGGCTTCAGCCTGTCCCAAGATGCCACGGAACGTGCCGGTGGTGGGGGTTGGAAGCATCATGACGCCCGAGGCCGGGTGGTAGGACCGGACATCGGGGATCCGCATGCCGAGAGCAGCCCGCAGCAACATTGTTTCCAGGCTCGTCCCGAGCAGGCCGAACTGCAGCGCCTGGCCGCACAACCCTCCAATCGGACGGGCGGCCAGTTCAATCAGGCGAACGAATGACCGATCGATTCGCAGTTCGGCGTGGATAGGGCCTTCGGATAGGCCAATCGCATCGATGGCGCGCTGGGTTACGGAGGCAACCTCTGCAAGTACTTCTGGATGATGCCGTGAGGGTGTCACGTATATCGACTCCTCGAAGTAGGGTCCATCGAGTGGGTCGGGTTTGTCCAACACGGCCAGGATTTTCAGGGAGCCGGCGACGAGTACCCCTTCGACGGCTACCTCTTGCCCAGGGACAAATCGTTCGAAGAGTAAGGGTTCGTTCGGGTTTCGATCGGCGCAGGCAAGGATTCTTCTGATTCTGGCTACTGCCTCCGGAGCCTCATCGGGAGCATCGATTCTGATGACCCCCTGAGATGCGGCCAAGCTGAGGGGTTTGATGACCAGTGGCATCTTGAGGCTCTTGGCAACTTCGACGACGTCGGCAGATCGTTCGACGACAACGAATGGCGGCTGCGGTACCTTGTCGCGTAGTGCCCTGCGCATCATGGCTTTCTCACGGGTGACAGCTACTGCGGCCGGATGGTTGTGGGCTAACCCGAGTTCGTGGGCGGCGTAGGCAGCCACCAACACTCCCTGATCATCGACCGGGACAATGGCAGAAAACGGCGTGGTTGCGTGGCGGTCGACGATGTCACCGGCAGCCTTCACGGGACTGGCGAGGTCAGTCAAAATGAAGTCCGCCTCATCTAGCAAGAGCTGTCTCTTATCTGAGACGACTGTGAGGGATACGCCGAGGTCGCGGGCAGCCTCAACGAAGGCCCTGGCCCGGTAGGTTTCCGAGGGGAGGATGATCGCGAGCCGCTGCATACCCCCATGATGGCTGTTTGTGTGACGACAGGGAAAACTGAACTAACATGCGAATTCACGCCCAGTGGAGATTCACGTGACTACCCAGCCCCTTTCGATCAGCGACGACGCGGTCGCCAAGATCAAGGAAATACGAGATGCCGAAGAGTCCGAGCACGAACTCGCCCTCTTCATCGAGATCACCGGGATCAAAGGCCCACAGTTTGTTTACGAACTCAGCTTCATGCCGGTGTCCGATCAGAAAGACACTGACGGGCTCTACACATACGGTGACCTCACAGTCCTCATCCCAAACAAAGACACCGAAAATCTTGACGGGGCGGTGCTTTCGTTGGGATCCGATCCGGCCAATCCGGCGCTGGCCATAGACAACCCCAACCAACCCGCCACGCCGCTGGCGTCAGGGGTGGGCATCCCGGGTGACCTCACCGGCCCGCTGGCAGACAAGGTGCAGCAGGTGCTTGAACGACAAGTCAATCCCTCCATTGCCGGACATGGTGGCGCGGCGCGGCTCGTATCGGTCGACGATCGCACCGCCTATCTCGAGCTGATGGGTGGGTGTCAGGGGTGCGGCATGGCGTCGGTCACGTTGCAACAGGGCATCGAGCGGATTCTCAAAGAGGCGATCCCGGAGTTGTTGGCAGTTGAAGACGTGACGGATCACGCTTCGGGAACCGACCCCTATTACGAGGCTGCCAAAAAGTAGCTAGCGGGTTTCGATGCGCAAGATGTGTGGCCGGTTCGCCCAAACCAGTCCCGCCTGTGTTTCGAGGCGAACCCACGGCTCCTTCAGCGCATCAGAGATTCGCTTGCCGTGGCCCTCTTCGAAAAGTAGTTGGCCGTCGAAGCGGTGACCTCCAACGAGTTCGATTTGGGCATGAGCCCTTCCGTAGAATCCGATCGGCTCAGCCCCTGATACCGCCCGGATGGCTGAGATCCCCGCCTTACCAATGAGCTGGAAACGTTCGCCCCGAATCCTGAAGGGCAGCATCGGCTCCTGGTCATCGGTCAACAGTTCGCCGACGGTCTCGGCGCCACTTCGATGGATCGACTGTTGAGCCAGAAAGATCGTTCCTGCGTCGACGGCACCGTCGACAAGATACAAGGTCGCCGGAACCGGCTGCTTTTTGATATGCAAGGCTTCCATCAATTCCTCACGATAGACCTGGTTGATTTCAGCTCGGGCATCTAGGACCGGGCCAGCAGTCCGTGGCGGCTTTCACGTGTCAGTGCGGGCTTTCACTATGTGTTGCCGGCTTAGCCACGTAATCGCCGAGCCGGCTCGAAGAGCGTGCCATTCGAACGTTCCATTGAAGGCGTCCGAGATTCGATCGCCGAACCCGTTCGGGACGTGTAGGTCGCCGACAAAGGTATGGCCGCCGGATGTCTCGATTTGGGCGGCAACCTCGCTCGACAAGGTTTGCGCTCCAGCAAATTCGGCAGCTACCTCAATAGCCACCACGTGGTTGCGCCCAAGCAGCACGAATCGGCCCGATAGGTCGAGCATCGGGAGCATCGGTTCGGCCGATCTGACCAGGTCGAGAACCGTTTCTGGGCCGCTGTGGTTGGCGCTGAACTCTGCGAGGAACACTGTGCCGCGCATCACCCTGGAATTGGTGAGGTACAGCGTCGCTGGTGCCTCCAGCTTGGCCACGCGGTAATCGTTCATGCCGATTGTTTGGCAGGGTGCGTCGCCGGCAGGAACGGCACGATGAGTTCCGTGTTGATAGCCCGCTCGAAGGCCGTTTCTGGATCGATGCGCTTGGCGTTGAGTAGCTCGAGAATCGCATGATCGAGGGTTTGCATGCCTCCCGATCGACCCGTCTGCATGAGGGAGGGAATTTGGAAGGTTTTGCCTTCTCGAATGAGATTGCCAATTGCCGGGTTACAGATCATGATCTCAAGTGCGGCTATCCGTCCCGGCTTGTCGACGGTGCGAAACAGCGTTTGGGCGACGACTGCCTTAAGCGAATCAGCGAGCGTCGAACGAATCTGTTCTTGTTCATCGGCCGGGAATACTTCGATAATGCGGTCTACCGTCTTGGCCGCGTTGTTGGTGTGGAGTGTGCCGAACACGAGGTGACCGGTAGCGGCAGCCTCAATAGCCAGGCGAATCGTTTCGAGGTCGCGCATCTCGCCGACCAGGATTACGTCGGGGTCTTCGCGCAGCGCCGCTCGGAGGGCAGCCGCGAACGACTGTGTATGGCTGCCGACTTCGCGATGATTTACAAGCGACATCCTACTTCGATGCACGAACTCGACCGGGTCCTCGATAGTGAGGATGTGATCGTTGCGGGTCTTGTTGGCCTCGTCGATGATGGCGGCGAGAGTGGTGGACTTTCCGGATCCGGTCGGTCCCGTGACCAGGACGAGTCCTTTGTGCAGTTGGGCAAGGTTCCGGACCTGCGAAGGCAGGTTGAGCTGCTCGCACGTGAGGATTTCCTGGGGAATGAGGCGAAAGACGCCAGCGGCGCCCAACTTCTGAACAAATAGGTTGGCGCGGAACCGGGCTAGCCCCTCGACTTCGTAGCCAAAGTCGACGTCGCCACGTTCCTCGAAATCGGCCCAAATGGCCGGGGGGGTGATTTCGCGAAGAAGCGCGCGCACGGTCTGGTCGTTCAACGGTTCGGACTTGAGGCGAACCAGGTCGCCATGAATGCGCATTATCGGCACCTGTCCGGCTACCAGGTGCAGGTCAGACCCTCCCTGTTGGTGAAGCCCTCGAAAGAGCGCATCAAGTTTGGCCATCTGACCCTCTGTCGTCGTCCATATAAGCCTGCCTAGCGTAGCGGCCATTGCCGAGAAGTTGGGGAAGGCGTCTCGGCCCGGGATCCGCAAGCCCGGCTAGCGTGCGTCCATGGATGCCGTGTCGTTGCTCTACGTCGCCAGCCTGGTTTTCGGCTTCTCGCTCGTAGCGAAGCGGCTTGAGCCGGGAATAGTCACACCACCGATCATCTTCGTCGGGTGTGGAGTGGTGCTCGCCTGGACGCCTTGGTTCAATGGCATATCCAGGCCGATCATCGAAAGCCTGCTCGAAGTTACCCTGGCTCTTGTGCTGTTCTCCGACGCCGCCAGGGTTGACCTTGCAGTGGTTCGAGAACGGTTACATATTCCGGTGCGGTTGCTTTTGGTCGGGTTGCCGTTGACGATCGGCCTCGGACTGCTGATTGGTCGACCGATGCTGGGGTCGTGGGCCGCCGCCGCTTTGTGCGCTGTGATGCTCGCTCCCACGGACGCCGCCCTGGGCGAGGCAGTCGTGAGTGATCGGCGGGTTCCCGTATTCGTTCGTCAGTCGCTGAGTGTTGAATCCGGTCTCAATGACGGTCTGGCGGTCCCGGCCCTGACCGCAGCAGTGGCGTTTGCCATCTCAATGGATACTGGGGTGGACGGCATTGCGCCAGCGATACTCTCGGTTTTTGTCGGTGTGGTGGTTGGGATTGGCGCTGGGTGGATCGGAGCAGCGGCCCTGAAGGCGTCCACCAGGCGCGGTTGGTCCGATGTGATGGGAACCCGGATCGGCACGCTCGGTTTGGCTCTAGCCACGTATGCGGCGGCCGAAACGTTTGGAGCGTCGGGCTTTGTTGCGGTGTTTGTAGCAGGGATGGTGCTGGGAAGCCGGGCCCGTGAGCTCTGCTCGAGCCTATTTGCCTTTACCGATAACGAGGGACGGCTGCTGACCTTGCTCTCGTTCCTGGCTTTCGGAGCAACGGCAGTGCCCGTGGCAATGGCGAATCTCACGTGGCCAATTGTGGGATACGCCGGCCTATCGCTGACGGTGATCAGAGGTGTGCCTGTTGCCATCTCCCTTGTTGGATCGAAACTTCGACTGGTGACCGTCGCCATGATCGCCTGGTTCGGGCCGCGTGGGATCGCGTCTGTGGTCTTTGTGCTGCTGGCTGCCGAGTCTTTGGGCCACTCTTCGGAGCTTGGTCAGTTAACGCTCACGGTCGTCACCTTCACGGTGCTATTGAGCGTGGTGTTGCACGGTATGTCGGCCGCTCCGCTCGCCGCTCGATACGCCAGAGCACTCTCGGACGCCACCGAGGATATGCCAGAGATGATGGAGATGATCGAGATGACCGACCTGCCCGAAGAACAAGCGTAAGCAGCCGATCCGCGTAGTCTGTCGGCATGCATCAATCTGACGGGAACCCCGCCGGCTCGCCACCTCCGTTGCCTCCCAGAACCCGGGTTGGGCGGGGTGGAATTTACCTCGGCCGTATTTTCGGAATACCGGTCACCGCTGGCCTGTCGTGGGTCGTCATTATGGGGCTCCTCACGTGGAGTCTTCAGCGCAATCTCGACGCGGGATTGAGCGGCTGGTTGGCGGCTGGGTTTGGCGCATCGATGTTTCTGATCGGAGTCCTCCTTCACGAGGTTTCCCATTCGGTGGTTGCCATTCGTCGTGGCGTGCCGGTGAAACGGATTCGTCTCATGGTGTTCGGCGGTGTGTCGGAGTTGGCTCATGAGGCCAAGAAACCCGGTGACGAGTTCATGATCGCCGCCTCCGGTCCGATTTCTTCGGCGGCGCTCGGAGTGCTGTTCCTGGCGCTCACGAACATCTCCTCATCGGCCGTTCTCACTCCGACGTTGCGTTGGGTGGGGTGGATCAACATCTGGTTGGCTGTGACGAATCTCCTGCCCGGTATCCCGTTAGATGGGGGACGGGTGCTCCGGTCGGCCGTTTGGAAGGCAACGGGCAACCGGGTGCAAGCGACCCGTATCGCCGCCCGCGCTGGCCAGGCGCTGGGCGGATTGGTGATGCTGACTGGGCTGGCGTTGTTCGGTTGGCTCGGATTCGATGGTCTGTGGATCGGATTCATCGGATGGATCTTGTTCGGGGCGGCCAGCGTCGCCTATTCGCAGCCTTTTACGGACAATGACCTACTGGAACTCCCGGTAGACACGGTGATGCGCCCGGTCGGTGGTTATGTGTCTCCGGCAACTGGAATCGCAAATGTTGACTTCGGTGACCTGGAGGTGCTCCCAGTCCTGGGCCCTTGGGGAGAGGTGCTCGGTGTCTTGCATCGGGCCTCGGTGGATCCCGTCACCACTACTCAGGTGCGCGATGCCATGGTTCCGGTCCGGGCCGCCGAGATCGTCGACAGCGGTACCAGTGTTGCGCAGCTGCTTCAGAAGCTCGGATCGCGAGACTTCAACGCGGTGGTCATGGCCGATGGGGAACCGGTCGGCATCGTCCGGCCATACGAACTCACTGAGTACTCAGGTCGTCAGCCCTGACAAGTAAGGGGACGATTGTGGCGGCCGTCCCGATGAGTTCTACTGCGCCGCGTCGATCGCGACCCGAAGGCTGAGTGTTCACGGTGATAACTCTGCTGGCTTCGTCGATGAGGCTGGCCGCCGGCCAGACTTCGCCACTGGTTCCGATCACGACCACGACGTCGGCCGACCGGATCGCAGACTCTGCAGCCGCCCAGGCTTGCGGAGGGAGCATCTCGCCGAACCACACCACGCTTGGACGAAGTGCCGCACCGCAGGTCGGACAGGTCGTTTCCCCTGGCGGATCGGTGAGATCGACACTCGCTGAGAACCCACAATTGGCGTTGCAGCGGTCGGTATCAAGCGTCCCGTGGAGGTGGATGATGTTTTCGGCTCCGGCCCGTTCGAGCAGGTTGTCGACGTTCTGCGTTACGTGGGCTTTCCAATTTGTCTGCGCCAACGCCAAATGGGCGGCGTTTGGTTTTGTCCCAGCCAGGGTGCGCCGCCGGGCGGCATACCACTCGATAACTTTGGTCGGGTGGGCGCAGAATCCTTGAGGTGATGCATAGATCGTCGGGTCGACCTGCTTCCAGACCCCGTCGGGGTCGCGGAACGTGGCGATTCCGGATTCGGCCGACAACCCGGCGCCGGAGAATGACACAATGGTGTCGGCCTCAGCCAGCATTCGACGGGCGTCGATCAGTTTGGCGTTCATACGCCTGCCTGCTGTTCGGGTGACATATGGCTCATTGTTCGAGTACCTCGAGTATCGCTTCGCCGTAGGTCTCGGCTTTGGTCGAACCGATGCCGGGGCAGGCCAGGAGTTCCTCAAGTGTGGTCGGTCGGCGGGCGGCGATTCCGGTTAGGTGCTTGTCGGTGAGCACGATGTAGGCGGGCACATTCTGCTGGCGGGCGGTTTCGGTACGCCACTGCTTGAGCGCTTCTACGAGGCCGGGATCGGCGGTTTCACTTGGCTGGGCCAACGGCGCAGAAATCGAACCGACTCGGACACGTTCTCGCCACGGGACGGTCAGCTGGGCTCCCGTGGCCAGTTCGATGATCGTGCCTTCGGAAGCGAACTCGATGACCGTTCCGTCGTAGCCGCCCCAGCGCAGTCGATCGCCCAAAGTTGGAACGATGCCCCCGGTTGCTGGTGGGACGGGGCCGCGGTGGCGGGCGGCGTCTTTCCGCTTCCGTTTCTTTGGAGCGGTTCCGGTGAGTTCGGCGATGAACGGCGAGGGACGGGCCTGATCGCCAACTATGGCAACCGCTTCGATGCCCCGGGTCATGGCCACGTGGAATACCCGCCGCTCTTCCTCCTCGTCATCGGCCAGCTGATGAGGCAGGACCCCGTCGGTGACGCTGTAGACGAGCACGCACGGCCACTCGGCTCCCTTGACCTTGTGGATTGTCGATAGCATGACGCCCGATGCCGATCCTTCTGAGGCGAGCAGCGACTCAAGTTTCGATTGGAAAGCGATCGGATCCGGATAGAGGTCGGCGAGTTGGCTGATCGCATCGAGGTCGTCCTTATGGCCGGACCGGTCCGGTACCTTGCGAGACTGATCAAGGAGCATCGCGGCGCGATCGAGCCCCACCGACTTTCGCACGGCCTCCACTACCTCGGCTGTTGTTCCGAGGGCGGCGTTGGCTACGGTCTCGAGGTCGGCGATGAACTCGTCGAATCTGTCCTGGAACCGCTCTTCGAGTCGCCCCGATGCTGCGGCGAGTTCCCCGAAGCTCCACCGTTGCCTGCTCGATATGAGCGATGACGCGACCCGGGTCATTCGCCGCGGCGGTCGGCCCAATACCTCACGGAGGTCGTCGCGGCTCATAACTTCAGGAGAGAGCCCGAGCCGAAGATACGCAAGGAACGCTCTGACCGCCGTGCGGCGGAGAAAGTCGGGACCTACCGGGGCCGTATGAGGGATGCGGCGTTCCGTAAGAATCGCCTGAACCGGTAACAAGGCATGGTTGACGCGGCTGAGCACGGCAATCTGGTTGGCTCGATGGTCGGTGAGCCACTCGGCGATGATGTCAGCGGCGACCGTCCCCTGAATGTTGGACGGGCTGACCTCGACCCGCAGGTCGGGCGGCGAGATCGCCGCCGGTGACACGATTGATTTGGGAATCCGGCGTTCGTTGTAGCTGAGAAGGTGTTTGGCGGCTTCGACGACAGCGGCAGGTGAGCGGTAGTTGGTTTCCAGGGCGTAGTGGCCCGCGCCCGGGAACAGGTCGTCGAATTCGATCAGAAACGAAGGGTCGGCTCCGGCATACCCGTAGATGACCTGATCGTCGTCTCCGACCCCGAACACCTGGTAGGCGGGTGCCGAAATGAGTCGTAGGAGGAGCAAGTAGGCGGGCGTCAGATCCTGGAACTCATCGACGAGTAGATGGCGCGCCGAACTGCGTACCCGCCCCCGCAGATCAGGGTTGGTAAGCATCAGCTGAATCGCCTGGTAGATCTGTTCGTCGAAGTCGAGGGCTCGACGCTCCTGCAGGCGAGTCCGATACTTTTCGTAAACCTCACTGAATCCGGGGGTGTCGTCGCGCTGATCCTCTACAACCGACGGCTCGATGAGGCCGATCCGAACGCTCGTGAGGGCTTCGAGGTACGGGGCGGTGATATCGCGGTTCTGGGCGGGCTGGGCGGGAATGATCGGGGCGAGAATTGACCGCTGATCCCGTTCGTTGAGCATCGTCACTTCGCCGGTGGCCGCCCGTACGATGGCGTAGGCCAGCGAGTGAATGGTGCGGATCGACGTTGAAGCCCCTTCCATGCGGTCGGTCATCTCCTTGGCTGCTTTGGCGTTGTAGGCCACGGCGGTGATGAGGTGAGGTTCCACCCAGCGGTCCCGCACAAGGTGGGTGAGGCGGGCAGTGAGCGTTCGTGTTTTGCCAGAGCCGGCCGGCGCAATGATCCGAGCAGGGCCAGCGGCGTGGTTTACGGCCGCGATCTGGTCGTCGGCGAGGTCGTCGGAGGCGGGTCGAGGTCTGCCGGGTGACGTGTTGAGCGTTCCGAGTTCGATCGATTCGCGATGAACGATGAGGTCTTCGACATCAACCGGTCCTCGAGGGCCACCGTCGCACCAAGCTGCTCGACCGTCGGGCAGGACGATGTCGGTTTCCGTTCCGGGCGTGGCACCGAACCGCTCCGCCTTGCGGGCGTGCCACCAGATGGGCGCCCCATCGCCGCGTCCGTCGTAGTTGTTCGCCCATACCAAGAACTGCAGTCGTTCTTTTGGGAATTCAAACGAAGGCGGCAACGTATACGGCTCGGCGTGATTGATTTCGACCGCTCGAAGGCTGTCTGCGGGAATCCGTAGGTCGACTATCAAGGCGTTACGTTCTGCCCACGCCGTGGCGAGTCGGGCGATGATCTTGGCCGGTGAGGCCAGCGCTGGCGCGTCGATCAACACTCGATCGCATCCAGTCCATGGAGGGGGGACCGGGCGATCGTGGTCGACGACGAGGCCTCGTCCGAAGCTGGCAGGGGGATCCGGATGCATGGGTGTCAGGCTAGGCCCGCGCTGTGACAGAAAAAACGGTCAGGCGGTCCAACCCAGAAACTGATCGCCGAGGTAGACGATCAGCATCCACGTTCCAAGGGCCAGAGCAGGAGATGCGGCGTACAGAAGGCTCCGCTGGTTCCACCATCGGGCCGCCAGTCCCAGCCACACCGCACCCACCGCCCAGAGGACGAGCACGCCAACCAGGGGTGCGATCAGACCCGACACGCCATAGAAGACTAGAGCTGGAACCCATAGGGCGGTCCCGACCACCCGGTTGATAATGAGTAGCCAATCCGGACCGGTTTCGTTCATTTCAGCCGGTCCTCGGGAGCGACCGTCGGTAGTTCGGACGGCATGAGCGGGTTCGGGCGGTTGTCGTGATACTCACGAAGGCGATCTTCGTCGCACGACGAACAGAGCGAGATGACCCGGACCCCGACCACTGAGAGTTGCGTACCGCGGCCTTTTTCGACGATGGCGAGCGGCACGGTTTGTAGATCCGACTCGGCGCACCGGGGACACCTGGCAGCTTCGTCCCTGATCCAGACCCGACCGCAAGAATGACAGCTCAGTTCGATCGATCCGTTGCGTGACTCACCGCTCAAGGCGTCGGTCTCGCCGCATACGCAGGCGATGTCCATACCTACTGGCCTTCCGGAAAGATCATATTCCGTGACCCCGGTCTGGTCGGATCGACAATCGGAACTTGCGCCACGTGGCAATCACTGTGTCGGCGTCAAAGAGGTCGGATCCGGCCTCGCGGTTGAGGTCGGCGACGGCGTCCCGGACGCTCCGCTCGGACTCCAAGCCCCACACCTTCGCTAGCCGCTTTTCGAGCGTGGCCGACTCCTGTTGGGTGGCGTTCTCAGCAGAAAGGCGTCGTATGAAGTCACGGGCCCACCAGTTCGGGTCGTAGTGGTTCCCGAGGCTCTCAAGCGGCTTACCCGCTCCTGGCAGGTCGTCGAAGTCGCCACGTTCTTGCGCCAGACGAATTTGTTCCTCGACAAAGTCGAATCCCATCACAGTGTCCTATCGAACCAGTCGATAAGAAGTTTAGACGTCTGGGCGGCGTCGGAAGGGCCGGTCAGGAGGTGATTGGCGCCTATGAGCGGAACAAACGACTTGGGCTGCTCGGCGAGTGAGAAGATCCGTTCCCCTTCGCTGACCGGGACCGTCGTGTCGTCTGGGGAGTGCATGACGAGCAGTGGACGACCGAGCGTTTTGATGGCTTGGTCCTCGTCATAGTGTTCGAGGTCGGCGAGGAACTGATAGGAGATAGGAAACTGGCGTCCGCCGATTTCTCCGTAGGCGCAACCTTCTGCTTCGGCGCGTTCCTTTGTTTCGGGAGCGATCAGGTGCAGGACATGTTTGGCGCTCGACGGCGAACCAATGGTGGCGACCGATCGGACCGGTCGAATCCGTGAAGCCGCCACAAGCGTCGCCGCCCCACCCAGGCTGTGACCTACCATCCCGCACGGTCCCAGGCCCTGATCGATTAGCCATTGTGCCGCCTGAGTGAGATCGCCTACGTTTGCGACGAAGGTCGACGATTCGAATGAGCCCTCAGATTCACCAAGCCCGGTGAAGTCAAACCTCAGTACGGCATACCCGGCAGAGGTGAGTGCCTTGGCGATTCTGCTTGAAGCCGACAGGTCCTTCGAGCATGTGAAACAGTGCGCCATTACGACGCCAGCCTTGATCTCATCGGTTGGACGGTGGAAGATTCCAGCCAGCTGATCCTGCCGGGAACCGGTGAAAAATACCGCTTCGGCCATGGTTGCACCCTAGGGCGATAGGCTATTGCTGTGAGGGTACTTCTTATTTCCACATACGAGCTGGGTCATCAGCCGCTCCACGTTGCTTCGCCGGCTGCTGTACTCAGGCAGGCCGGCCATGACGTTCGCGCCCAGGATCTCGCCGTCGACCGGATCGACTGGGGCGAGGTCGAGTGGGCAGACGCCGTTGCGCTGTCAGTACCGATGCACACCGCCATGCGGCTGGCGGTGAACGTGGCGGGCCGAATCAAGGAACGTTTCGTTGACAAGCCGATCTGCTTGTACGGGTTGTACGCAGGGATCGGCAAAGACGTAACGCTGGGTCGGCTAGCTGATCGAATCATCATCGGAGAGTACGAAGGGGCGCTAGCCGTTTGGGCAGACACGCTTGACACCGGGCTGACTCAAGACCTTGTCAAGTCGACGTTCACGCTGCCTGCTCGTGACCTTCTTCCGCCGCTCGACCGCTATGCCAAGTTGGAGAGCGCAGGACAAGAGCGAGTGGTTGGCTATGTCGAAGCGAGCCACGGCTGTCGCCATCGATGTGGTCACTGTCCGATCCCGGCGATTTACGACGGGCTCTTCCGCGTTGTCGGAGCTGACCTCGTTCTCGACGACATCAGCCAACTCGTTGGCCTTGGCGCCGAGCACATCACGTTTGGGGACCCTGACTTTTTTAATGGTCCCCACCACGCCATGAGGATTCTGGAAGAAGCTCACCGTCGTTTTCCTGAGCTGAGCTTCGACATCACCGTCAAGGTGGAACACATCCTGAAGCATCGTGGCCTGTGGGATCGGGTGAGCGCCGCCGGAGTCGTGTTTGCCGTGTCGGCTTTCGAGTCCACCAATGACGAGGTACTGGCCATTCTCGACAAGGGCCATACGCGCTACGACATGTCCGAGGCGGTGGCGATCATGCGCGATGCGGGAATTGACATCCGCCCGTCATGGTTGCCGTTCACTCCCTGGACGACCGTCGAGGACATCGTTGACATGTTTCGATTTGTCAGCGCCCATGATCTGCCGACGGACCCGATTCAATTCACGATCAGGTTGCTAATTCCTGAAGGATCCGTGCTGCTCAAGCGCCCTGAATTGGCGGGCTATCTCGATGCCTACGACCCGGATCGCCTCACGTATGACTGGCGGGGAATCGACCTACGAACCGAGAAGCTAGCGGTTCGGTTCGGCGAGCACGTCGAACACTCTACGCGGTCGAATGTCGCAACGGACGATCTCATTGCTGAACTGTTTGACATGGCGGTCGACGCGGCCGGACTGCCCCCAGAGTCTCTGGAATTGGGTAGCTTTGAAGGGAGGCCACGGCTCACCGAACCGTGGTTTTGCTGAGCTGAGCCAACCGCGGACCAGGTCGGTTCGCTCGATCACTAGTCACTTAGAGTGAACTTAATCTCCCCCTTTAGTTCTGCGGTAGGGTTGCCTAAGGTCAGTGTCGAGCTATGGGGGCTTCCGAATGAGATACATGTTGGTTACGTTCATCCTTGCTGGATTTCTGATGGCGTTGGCAGTTCCTGCCGGTGCTTCTTCGGATAGGGCAATGTGGGTATGGGATGGGCCGATCGCGGGGGTGATCGACTTTGCGGCAACGCAGGGCGTAACCGATGTGTATCTCAGCGCACCTCCGAATTTCACTTCAGACGCCCGATATGCGCCGTTTGTCGCCGATGCCCACGCTCGGGGACTCCGGGTCTGGGCAGTCGCCGGTGACGCGAGCTGGGCGCAGAATCGTTCCGCCTGGGTGGGATGGACCTCCGAGGTGACCGACTTCGGCCAATTTGATGGGATCGTCGCCGACGTGGAGCCGTACCTGCTCGCTGACTGGTCGAATAGTCGCAAGCGGTCGCGCCTGATTTCGTCCTACCTCAAGAATCTCAAGGCAGCGACGCAGGCAGCCGGCTCGACCGAGATGTTGGTGGCGGTTCCGTTCTGGTGGGACCTGGCCGAGTACCGCACCAAAGGTAAGACGCTTGTTGAGCAGACATTGCTCGTCGCTGACGGGGTAGTAGTTATGGCCTACCGGGATCACGCCGAAGGAACGGACGGCATCGTCGATCACGCCGGTTTTGAGATCTCAGCAGGCTCTACGCTCGGTAAGAGGGTCGTCGTGGGCGTAGAAACCGGAACGGCTTCCGCCGACAAGGTCACCTTCCTTGAGGAAGGCAAAGCGGCAATGGACGCCGAACTGGTGAAGGTCGAAGCTGCCTTCTCGGGAGCAAGTGGATATGGCGGGAT
>RCMY010001618.1_pt1 | contig 21279 bp, 23 predicted proteins | sample 2041341 | NCBI WGS metagenome assembly RCMY01 (sample SAMN09708234, study PRJNA481090) | Marine sediment metagenome, whole genome shotgun sequencing project.
GGCCATAACACATCACAAAAATAAAACTCTGCATACGCGCATTGCCAAAGTAAGAAATTACTTACGCGATGGTCACCGCCGGTGCGTATTAATAGATCTAACTCAGGTAAACCCGCTGTACTTACATGTTGACTAAAAAGACTTTCGTTAATGTCGTTGATGCTCAGTTGTTGTTGCTGAACTTTTTCAGCAATGCGGCGAGTTGCATCAATAATATCCCAACGTCCACCGTAATTTGCAGCAATATTTAAAGTAAGCGCACTATTTGCCGAGGTTAAGGTTTCGGCGTCGCGAATTTTTTGCTGTAACTTTTGATCAAAGCTCGATAAATCGCCAATTACCTTCAGTTTAATACCATTTTTATTAAGTTTTTTTACTTCCGACTTTAATACCATTGAAAATAACTGCATAAGTACACCGACTTCTTCTTGCGGTCGTTGCCAATTTTCACTACTAAATGCAAACAAAGTTAGCGATTCAATGCCTAAATTGCGAGCATAGCGTACTGATGCTCGAACCGCTTCCACGCCAGCTTTGTGTCCAAAGGTTCTTAACTTGCCTTTTTTTTGCGCCCAGCGACCGTTGCCATCCATAATAATGGCAACATGCCGCGGGATGTTCTCAACCTGCTTGTTGGGCAAGCTAGGTTGACCTTTAAAAGGATTCAAGATTTACACTTCCATCAGTTCTTTTTCTTTATCGGTAAGTATATCATCCATTTTTTTAATGAAGGTGTTGGTTAACGTTTGAATATTCTCTTCGCCAGCACGTGCTTCATCTTCACTAACGTCTTTATCTTTTAGCAAATCTTTAATATCGCTATTAGCGTCGCGTCTAACATTTCGAACCGATACTCTACCTAACTCTACTTCGTTGCGCACAACTTTGATCAAGTCTTTACGACGTTCTTCCGTAAGTGGCGGTAAAGGGATACGAATGGCAGCGCCTGCACTCATAGGATTTAAGCCTAAACCAGATTGCATAATGGCCTTTTCTACCGCTTGTATCGCACTTTTATCAAAGACTGAAAGCGCTAGTGTACGGCTGTCTTCAGCGACTATGTTTGCCAGTTGCTTCAGCGGCGTGTCTGCGCCGTAATATGACACCACAATACTGTCGAGTAAACTGGGGTGAGCGCGACCTGTGCGAATTTTGGCCAATTGAGTTTTTAATGCTGCTACGCTTTTTTCCATGCGATCTTGCGCATCAAGTTCTATTTCATCAATCATAGTTAACAACCTTTCAATTTTCTTTACTAGTTAATAGGGCAATCTTATTTTGAACGATATGAATTAGCATTGCCGCTTTCCCTTATGCGAAACATTTATCTTTCGCGAAAAAATCTACGCCAAGATGATTCGGGCGCATACGAATTTATTATTGAATGAGTGCTTCTTTACGTTCAGCGCCGTGGTTAATTAATGTACCCACCTGTTCACCTAAAACGACTCTTTTTAAACAACCAGCTTTGTTCATGTTGAATACACGAATTGGCATGCTATGGTCGCGTGCTAAGGTAAAGGCAGCTAAATCCATGACTTTCAATTCTTTTTCAAGCACTTCATTGTAACTCAAATGTGGATATAATACTGCGTCAGGATTATTTACCGGATCGCTATCGTATACACCGTCTACTTTTGTGGCTTTTAAGACAATGTCGGCGCCTATTTCTATTCCGCGTAAACACGCTGCAGAATCAGTTGTAAAAAATGGATTGCCCGTGCCTGCGGCAAAAATAACCACCCGACCTGCTTTTAATTCTTTAATCGCGTCGGCCCAATTATAAGAGTCGCATACGCCATTAAGCGGTATCGCAGACATTAATTTAGCATTAACAAACGCCCTGTGTAATGCGTCACGCATTGCTAAACCATTCATGACCGTCGCTAACATACCCATATGGTCGCCTACTACGCGGTTCATTCCTGCTTTTGCTAAGCCTTCACCCCTAAATATATTGCCGCCACCAATAACAAGACCCACTTCAACACCTAACTCAATGAGTTCTTTAATTTCTTCTGCCATGTGGTCTAGAAATTTGGCATCTATACCAAAACTTTCTTCACCCATAAGGGCTTCGCCACTTAGCTTTAACAATAAACGACGGTAGGCAGGTTTCGGGCTTATACTCATGAATGGGTTTCCTTTATTAAACAAAAAAAAGCACCCCAATTGAGGTGCTTTATAGTGTATATGAACTCACTGTTTTACAAAAGGTTGTTTTGCAAAAAGCTAAGGTCATTATGTTACTTTTTAGCCGCAGCCATTTGTGCAGCAACTTCTGCAGCAAAATCTTCCGATTTCTTCTCAATACCTTCGCCTACTTCAAAACGCACGAAGTTAACCACTTCGGCATTTTTACTTTTCAGTAATTCACCTACGGTCATTGAAGGATCTTTCACGAAAGGCTGGCCTGTTAAGCTAACTTCGCCGGTGAATTTCTTCATGCGGCCAATCACCATTTTTTCAGCGATATCGGCAGGCTTGCCTGACTGAATGGCAATCTCTAATTGAATTTCTTTTTCTTTTGCAACGACTTCTTCAGATACATCAGATGGCTTCACAAACTGTGGGCTAGACGCTGCAACATGCATGGCAATATCTTTGGCTAGGTTTTCATCACCACCGGTTAAAATAGTAATAACACCAATGCTGTTACCGTGTACATATGTACCAAGATTTTCGCCTTCTACAGTTACAACACGACGTGGTGAAATATTTTCGCCAATTTTAGCCACTAAAGTATCGCGAGCATTTGCAACGGTCGTGCCGTCTATTTCTGCTGCATTTAAAGTGTCAATGTCGTTAATGTTATTTGCTGCGGCAACCGCAAGCAATTTACGACCAAAAGCCAAAAAGCCTTCATCGCGGGCAACAAAGTCAGTTTCAGAGTTAAGCTCAAGCATAGTGGCTTTGTTGCCATCTACTTGGGTTAAAATAACCCCTTCAGCGGCAATACGGCCGGCTTTTTTAGCGGCTTTTGCTTGACCAGACTTACGCATGTTTTCAATCGCTAACTCTACGTCACCGTCGGTTTCTACTAGTGCTTTTTTACAATCTAACATGCCGGCGCCTGTGCGCTCGCGCAATTCTTTTACCAGTGCTGCTGTCACTGCCATTTTAAATTCCTCAAATAATTGGTATAAAATTCGTTCAAAAAAGGAGACCTTGGTCTCCTTTGTCTTTAACTTGGGTAGTTAGCTTATTCGCCGTCTACTACAAACTCATCACTTGCAACCGGTGCATCTTGGTTACGACCTTGTGTAATGGCGTCTGCTGCTGCATTTACATACAACTGAATGGCTCTTATTGCATCGTCGTTACCAGGAATAACGTAATCTACGCCATCAGGGTTTGAGTTAGTATCAACAACAGAAACAACTGGAATACCAAGGTTACGAGCTTCAGTAATTGCAATGTGTTCGTGATCGGCATCAACTACAAAGATAACATCAGGCAAGCCGCCCATGTTTTTAATTCCGCCTAAGCTGCTTTCTAGCTTTTTCATTTCACGTTCAAGTAATAACACTTCTTTTTTAGTTAGTTTGTCAAAAGTACCATCGGCGCTTTGTGATTCTAACTCTTTTAAACGATTAATTGACTGACGAACTGTTTTCCAGTTAGTCAACATGCCGCCTAACCAACGCTTATTCACGTAGTATTGGCCACAGTTTTGTGCCGCTTCTTTAATAGCTTCACCCGCAGCACGCTTAGTGCCTACGAACAAAATTTTACCTTTACGAGCAGACACTGTTGATAAGAAACTAAGTGCGTCGTTAAATAAAGGAACGGTTTTTTCTAAATTTATGATGTGAACTTTGTTACGTGAGCCGAAAATGTATTGACCCATTTTTGGATTCCAGTAACGAGTTTGGTGACCAAAATGAACACCCGCGTGAAGCATGTCACGCATTGAAACGTTTGCCATTGTATTAATTTCCTAATTGTAGGGGTTATGCCTCCACATTTCCCTATATCCGATCTATTTAGGCTAACTATACAAGCCATCTAAATAAACACCCCGGAGATAGTGTCGAAATGTGTGTGAATTTTAGTTAATTCACTGCTCGAACAAGCAATAAATTTAACTCATTTGAAAACAGCGCGCGCTTTATATCATTTTTTATCGCCTAAGGCAAATAAAAAATGTCGCTGGCGACGCGGATAGTATATGGCAATACGGCTTTCAAAGCCACGCCTTCTGTAGTTCGCATGGCATTATGATAACTATCAATTTGAGCACAAGAATTGTCATATTTAAGCGCTAATTTGCAAATTTACACCGCAAGCATTGTCAGCAAGGCTTGAGTATACGATAATAGGCAAAAATTATATTAAAGGTGTTTAGTTTTGGCAGCAACCATTAAGACCGCTCAAGAAATAGAGAAAATGCGTGTAGCCGGCAAATTAGCCGCTGCCGTATTGAATATGATTGGCCAGTATGTGGTAAAAGGCGTGACTACAGAAAAGTTAAATCAACTTTGCCACGACTACATTGTAGACGTGCAAGAAGCAATACCTGCTCCATTGAACTATGGTCGACCGCCCTTTCCGAAGTCAATTTGTACATCGGTTAATCATGTTATTTGTCATGGTATTCCTAGTGACAAAAAATTAAAAGATGGCGATGTTGTTAATATAGACGTGACCGTAATAAAAGATGGTTATCATGGCGACACCTCGAAAATGTTTGTGGTGGGTAAACCCAGTATTTTAGCTGAGCGCCTTATTAGAGTGACTCAAGAATGCTTGTACGAAGGCATTAAAATAGTTAAGCCAGGTGCTCGTTTAGGCGATATTGGTCATGTTATTCAAACCTATGCACACAAGCACAACTATTCGGTGGTACAAGAGTATTGTGGTCACGGGATTGGTGCCGTTTTTCATGAAGATCCACAGGTGGTGCATTATGGTGAAGCTAACACAGGTGAAGAATTAGTTGCCGGCATGTGTTTCACTATCGAGCCTATGATAAACGCCGGAAAGCGTCATTCAAAAGTGTTGCCCGACAATTGGACTGTGGTAACAAAAGATCGTAGTTTAAGTGCGCAATGGGAGCACACTTTGTTAGTGACTGAAACAGGTGTTGAAATTTTAACCCACCGTGATGACGAAACTATCCCCAATATTATTAATCACAGCTAGCCCTTATCTTTAACGTGTTTTCGCAAGGTGTTTATTTTGTAGTACCACCCAAGCGAATTATCCAGCAAGGTGGCAAAGCCTTATGTTTGATTAATAACTTGGGTAAACGGGGATATACATGACAAGTTTATCAACAAGGAAAACACGTGTTCACGTTAGATAATATTATTGATCGTATACAAAACACTAATTCTATAAATGACCTGCCAACATTTAAAGCATGCGTCAATGATAGCTTTTCTTGGTTAGCTAACAATTTTAACAACATACATGTTGATGAATTGGTTGTTGAGCGCGCGCGCTTTACCGACGCTTTGCTGTGTAAAGTATGGCAATTACAACAGTTAAATGAAGTTAAATCTTTAAGCTTATGTGCCGTAGGCGGTTATGGCCGAGGTCAAATGCAGCCTTATTCAGACATAGATTTACTAATTTTGAGTAAACGTTCTCTAGATCAAGACACGCAAGATAAAATTTCAAGCTTTATCACTTTTTTATGGGATATAAAACTTGAAATTGGCCAGTCGGTTCGCACCATTAAAGAAACCGTAATTTTGGCTAAAAATGATATAACCATTGCCACTAATTTAGTCGAAGCGCGTTTATTGTGTGGTTGCCATTTGGTTTTTGACGAACTTATTAATAAAATTAATCATGATAAAGTATGGTCCAGTAAAGATTTCTTTTTAGCCAAACTTGATGAACAAAAGGCACGACATCACAAATTTAACGATACCTCGTACAACCTTGAGCCCAATATAAAAGAGAGCCCTGGCTGTTTGCGTGATATTCAAAACATTGGATGGGTAGCAAAAAAACATTTTAAAGAATACGACGGCTTAACCTTAATTGGGCATGGCTACTTTACAGACTTAGAACATGCTGAATTGATAGAGTGCCGCAGTAATTTGTGGCAAATTCGGTTTGCCTTGCACTTAGTTGCAAAGCGCAGTGAAAATCGTTTGTTGTTCGATTACCAGCCAGATGTAGCGCGCCTGTTAGGCTTTGGTGATGGTAAGCAAGGTGTTGAAAAGTTAATGAAACACTTGTTCAGAATTGTGCGCCGGGTAAGCGAACTTAACAGTATGTTAATGTTAAGATTCAAACACGACATTCTGAATCTTAAAGTCAAGAAATCTTCGGTTCTAAACAATGACTTCAGCCTAGAAGACGGCTTTATTGCGCCGCGACATGAAAATTGTTTTGCGGCTCCGCTAAATATACTTGAATTTTTAGGCCTAATTACTCAGCACCCTGAGATTAATGGCTTAAATGCAGATTGTTTGAGACAACTTCGCACTGCCAGACGAGAGTTCCAGTCGGCTTATTATCATCAAATTCCCGAATGTAGAACGTATTTCCTTACGCTAATATCCAAGCCTGAATTTTTTGACTTAGGCTGGGATGTTATGTATCAACTTGGCATATTACAGTCTTATTTACCTGAATGGGATAAAATAGTGGGTATGATGCAGTTTGATTTGTTTCATGCATATACAGTAGATGAACACACACATCGACTGGTCAAAAATGTCCGCAATTATTATTCACAAACAGCCGAATTCCCTCGCTGCAGCCGCATTGTGAACAACCTCGAAAATCCCAAACTTATTTTTATTGCAGCTATTTTTCATGATATAGCAAAAGGCCGCGGTGGCGATCACTCTGTATTGGGTGAAAAAGACGTGCGAGTATTTTGTGAAGAACATGGCGTATCGGAAAAAGATGCAGATATTATAAGTTGGTTAGTAAGGCATCATTTATTAATGTCTGTGGTTGCCCAAAGACGTGACATTTATGACCCTGACGTCATACAAGAATTTGCCTCAACAGTAAAAAGCCAAGAGCAATTGGATTTACTTTACGTGTTAACCTTAGCTGACATTCGCGCAACCAACCATAGCTTATGGAATGATTGGAAAGCTTCATTACTTCGTGAACTATACTTACTCACGCAAAAAGCCTTGGATAATGGTTTGCAGTGTCAAATGACTTTAAACGATAGAATCCAAGATTATAAAAGCAAAGCAATTACATTGCTAACCGATTGTAAGGTGAATATTGATACATGTGAAGCCTTCTGGAAATACTTAAACCCCGACTATTTTGCGCGCTTCAGCCCCATTCAAATTGCGTGGCATACCCAGTGTATAATAGATGCGGGGGAACTCAATGAAGATGAAATTATTGTTGCAGCATCAAATGACACCTCAAAAGGTGGCACCGAGTTACTTATTTACTGCAAAGATAGACCCGCCTTGTTTGCACAGGTTGCTTCGGTCCTAGGTAGTAGAAATTGTTCTATCCATGATGCTCAAATTGCCATTACAGCGGCTGGTTATGTGTTTGATAGTATGATAATTTTAGATGAACGAAATGAGCGAATTTCGACAAAGCGCCGTGTCGACAGTATCGTAGCCTCTATTCATGAGCAACTGACACGTCCAGGTCGCTCGCACGTTGATACTCGGCAAATGTCACGGCAAATGAAACAGTTAAATGTTCCAACAAAAGTTAGGTTTTATTCGAGCCAAGAAGACAGTACCCTAATAGAGCTTGAAGCGCTTGATGCTCCGGGCTTATTAGCTAGAATTGGGCACTTATTTGTTGATCTTAACATTACATTGAAAATGGCGAAAATCACGACTATAGGTGAACGCGCCGAAGATGTGTTTATTGTCAGCAATAGCGAAGGCAAAGCACTCACGCAAGAACAACAAGTACTAATACGTAAACAAATTTTGTTAAAACTCGACCAACCAGAGGTGAATCCAGCAATATGAATACATTAGCGTCTACCATTGAACATGCCTTTAACACCCGCGACTCGTTTACCGCAGCGACAGCGTCTGATGACGTAAGAAATGCAGTTAATCAAGCAATTGACCTACTAAATAGCGGGCAAGCACGAGTGGCCGAAAAAGGGGCCAATGGCTGGCAAGTTAACGAATGGCTAAAAAAAGCGGTGTTGCTGTTTTTCAAACTAAATGACAACCAGTTAATAGCCGGTGCTGAATCAACTTTTTATGACAAAGTACCGCTTAAATTTACGGGTTACGACGCCGCACGCTTTGCTGCTGAAGGTATGCGCGTGGTGCCGCCTGCCACTGTGCGTACAGGAAGCTTTATTGGTAAAAACGTGGTGCTAATGCCCTCTTACGTAAATATTGGTGCTTACGTAGGTGAAGGCACCATGGTAGACACTTGGGCGACCGTTGGCTCTTGCGCGCAAATTGGTAAGAACGTGCATTTATCGGGCGGCGTTGGTATTGGTGGTGTACTTGAACCCCTACAAGCAAGCCCTACCATTATTGAAGATAACTGCTTTATTGGCGCTCGTTCTGAAGTGGTAGAAGGCGTGATAGTTGAAGAAGGCGCGGTTATTTCAATGGGTGTGTATATTGGGCAAAGCACGCGTATTTATGATCGCGAAACGGGTGAAGTACATTATGGTCGCGTGCCAGCAGGTGCGGTGGTTGTACCGGGTAATTTACCCAGCAAATGTGGAAAATACAGCCTGTACGCCGCCATTATCGTTAAGCGTGTTGACGCCAAAACATTGGCCAAAGTAGGTATAAACGAAATACTGCGCGGTGCTGAATAAGTAGTGCGCTTAACGCTGAATACTCTACGATTACGGTAAAAATTAAGCCGGTTAGCCACCGGCGTTTTTTTCTGCTTACTCAATTAACGATGACGCCACACTTTTTACCCAAGGCACTGCAACTTCTTCAGGCGAAAGTGTTTCTATCGCATCCACTTCCAGCATATCGGCTACCGGCTTGCCTTGTAACTCGGTTAATAAATCAAAAAAATGCCTTCCGCCACCACAAAAAGTATCAACGTAGCTGCTGTCACCTAAACCCACAACCGCAAATTTCTTGCCATTCATTAGCGGAAAGCTATCGCGTAAATCACTATAAAGTAATTCTAAATTTGGCGGTACGTCGCCTTGTCCGGTTGTAGAGGTAATAACCAAAACTGACTCAGCGTCGGTAAAATCGGAGATATCGGGATCTGAAAAAACTTCGCTATCTATGCCTTCTGCGTTTAGCATATCGTGGACTTCTTCTGCTACTTGTTGTGCGTTGCCATAAACCGAGCCGGCAAAAATACTGATACTTGACATAGACTTCCTTTTTTCTAATATTGATAATTTATGGGTTAGTCGGTTTGCATTCTCTGCTTCACGATACTAACAAAACTTCAGTTCGGAACCGAAAAGAAACAGCTGGGCGCGCGCTTAAAGTTAATTTATAAATGTAAGGCATTATTTGATTTTTTCAATATCTTAATATGACTTTTAGCGCAAACTCGATCATTCAAAGTTAAGTTTCAGATCGCTAAAAATTGAAAATGCAGCTTGCAAATTAGCATCTATATGAGTAGTAAAGCTCAAATGTTCATGCGTAATAGGATGCGTAAACGACAGTTTGCTAGCCACTAGTGCCAGCCTGTGCAGTTGCAAGTGCTCTCGGGCAAACTGATTTTGTTTGCCGTCACCATGTGTGGTATCGCCAATAATTGGATGACTAATATGCGCCATATGTCGCCTAAGCTGGTGCTTTCGACCTGTTTTAGGCGTGAGTTTTACCAGACTATAGCGTGCACTTTGATAGCGCCCTACTGGTAAAGGTAATTCGCATTGGGCTAATAATTCTACTTCTGAACTCGCTTCTTGCGCCGGTTTATTGGGATCAACCATGCTATCGGTCATTTTATCGAGCTGTTCTTTTAGCGCATAATCAATCACTTGATTGCATGTGTAGCCACGCACAATCGCCATATATTCTTTTTTGGTTTCACGCTCACTAAAGCTTGCCGAAAGTGCCTGCGCACTTGCTTTGTTTAAGGCTAACACCATCAAGCCTGAAGTGGGTTTATCAAGCCTATGTACCGGATATACATGCTGCTCTATTTGATCACGCAACTGCTGAATTAAAAATTCGGTTTCGTATTTGTCGATGGCGCTTCTGTGCACTAGCAAACCGGAAGGTTTATGCACCACAACAATATCTGTATCTTGATAAACAATATGAAGCACTGAGCTTGTTTTCCCTTATTCTTATGCGATTATGTTGGCCGCAGATGGTTTAGACTATAATAACAATCGGCAATCGCAAAAGCACTTTTTGCTTGCGGTTTTGTTAAATAAGCTCAATCTCAGATAAACAGCGTTCAGGGGTGCTATTCCTATTTCGGGATTGAGGTCAAACAGCCATATTTTCCACTTTTGGGAAATTTATTGACTTTATTTAACTTAAGATCTATATTCGCAACAAAGGAGAGTCCAAATGAGAATAGTGTCTAGAGCTAGGTTAAGGGACTTTTGGCAAACCCCTAAATTTAGTGACGCCGAGCAAGCGCTAAAATCTTGGTATGATGAAGTAAAGCATGCAAGGTGGAACTCTCCTCAAGATATTAAATCACGCTACAGAAATGCTAGTTTCACAGCTAACAATAGGGTTATTTTCAATATTCATGGCAACAAATATCGCTTAGTTGTGGCGATTAACTACGAAATGAATATTGTATTCATAAAATTTGTGGTGACTCATATGCAGTATGACCAAATAGATGTGACAACTGTACAGGAGCCTTGTTGTGAATATTAAACCTATAAAAAACAGCCAAGATTACGAGCTTACTTTACTCGCAATTGATGCGCTTTGGGATGCAAAACCTAACACCTCAAATGGTGATAAGTTAGATATACTAGTCACTTTAGTTGAAGCATATGAACAAAAGTATTTCCCTATTGAAGCTCCCGATCCCGTTGAGGCAATAAAATTTCGAATGCAGCAGCAAGGACTAGTGGCGGCTGATTTAGTGAAGTTCATGGGGCAGCGAAGTCGAGTATCTGAAGTGCTCAATAAAAAAAGAAAATTGAGTATTTCAATGATCCGCAGCTTGCATCAACATTTAAACATTCCATTAGAAAGCTTGATAGCGGATTACGATCTACCTAGTTAATAGTGACGAAGGTCTTTATAGTATTTTCTTCAATCGTTAAAAGACAATTTATAATTTATGAGTAAACCATCCACAATTAGTACGCTTAGCGAATTTTTACTGCAGGCACAAACTCAATTTATAGTGTTTGATTTAGGTCGCGGTATTCGTCCGCTCAATAATCAAACCTTTTTCGATTGGGAGAATCAACAGGCTCCTTGTGCTTATCCACGTCAGGGTCATGCATGGTTTTGTATTGTCTTTTGGAATGAGCATTTAAGTGAAGACCGCTATATTTGGTTTGTTAAATTGCCACTTGATGAAAATGGCCTACTGATACAAGCGGCGCGTGACCAGTTTCTAGAAATTATTGTAACGGCTTTAGGTAAAGAGTTGGAGCATAGGCAAAATAAACAAGCGCAGTTGCCCGAGAATCCTTACGTGTTTGTGCCTAGCCAGCAGCAGTTAGCTGATTGTAACGCACATATTAGGCGCGCCCTTTCATTGAAGCGCCGAGACATCCACCGCGCTAGTGCCTACTTAAAAGCACCCACAATACAAACGAATGACCAAGCTTGGCAAGCCCTGTCGCTGCAAGATATTGCTGACTTTATTGTTTATCCAGATTCAAATGAACAAGCCTCAGTGCAAGCATGTATAGCGGCTAACCTTACGTGCTACCCCGCACCAGTGCAAAACGCCCTATTTGCTAGTTTAGAGTCGGTTAGTATAGAACCTGCTTTACTGCAAACCTTAATTGCTTTCCATCAAGCGCATGTTAACAGCAACGCAACTTTAGCGGCTTTGTGTTTACGTGCCATGAGTTACCAGCCTAAATCCGATGCTGCGCAATACCTTACGCAATTAATTGAAGGTGAACAGCCACTAGATATTGAGACCAGTGTGGTGATTGTGGGTAGATATTGGTTTTTACTAAAACAAGAAGACTTACTGCTACGGTTTTTAAACAAAGTGGCATTATTAGACGAGCGTTTTGAACTATTTACGGCCTTATATACCGACTTGGTCAAAATTCCCGACACACGTGCCGCCGTATTAAGCGTAATACGATCACCTAAGCGAACAGACATCGTTTCTGCCGCCATTGGGCAACTCTTTGGGCAACAAACTTCGACTCCAACATAAGGAATACCCGTGGATTTAGGCAGTGTTGTAATATTATTAATTGTTGTAATCATTGTCGTTCAATTTTGGCGTTTACGCGCTATTGCTGAATATATGGTGCAATTTGCCAATCAATACTGCAATCGACACCAACTACAATATATTTCCCTTGCTCGCACAGGCACAAAATTCACCGTACATAAAGGCAGGCTCGATTGGCAGCTTAAGTACGAATTAGCCTTTAGCAGTGACGGCGAAACCGAATATACGGGTGAGTTAGTGGCTCATGGTAAGCACGTTATAGATGTTGATTTACCTGCCTACAAAGTGATGGTTGAAAGCATACATTAACCAGTGCTAAGAAAGTACTGTGGGTAATAATTGAAAAAGGCAGACGCTAGCGTCTGCCTTTTGTGATTTTGAGGATCCCTCTCGGCATTCCTTGGCTAAAAAATTTCATCCCGAAAAAATCCCTTACATCCCTTTCCATTTTCATCCCGCTAATCCTAAGCAGGCAACACATTCTTGTGTAGATCCCTTTCCATTATCCGTTTCATGAGTCAATCCTGTACGACTCATATTCTCTGTCCTAGAGTTGTCCCTGATCAATCCTTTGTCCTGTTATTCCTTTAAAAGTTACTTCCTGTAGTGTCTTTCGCTTCATCCTGAAGCATCCTTAAGACAGATATAGAATACGCAATCAAAGATTCAATGTGTTAAATATTTTTAATATTGGGAAGCGTAGAGTAATGTGTACATGTCGATAAGTAGTTGCTACCGCCATGTATTTGTTAGCTTTTTGAGATTATCCGAGTAAATAGTTTACTTTACCAGAAGATAAAAGGCTATTTTACTCACACTCTTTGTAAGAGATCTCTTACAAAGGTGCGAGTAAAAATGGAAAAATTCTCTTGTATGTTAAGTGAAAGCTAGGCTTCGCGAGGTCTAAACATAACTTTACCTTGCATATTGCCAAATGGAATTTCGCCAATATGCTTAAACCCAGCCCCTTCAAAGAAAGAAATGCTTTTGTCTAAAGTGACAAACATGCCAATTCCTTCAGACTCTTCGTTTTCGAGTAATAGACCCAATACTGCACTCATTAGAACGTGTCCTAAGCCAGCATCTTGATGATCTGGATGCACACCTATTAGCGACAGCATATGGTAGTTTTTAGCGGGTATTTTGGCGCGAACTTTTTCTTCTTTAGCCATCATTTGCTTTGTACCAAAGTAGCCAGCAGTCAACAGCATTTTCAAGCGCCAGTTCCAAAATTTACCTGAGCCGAAAGCAACGTCAGGCTTAGTTAAACAGGTTACCGCTAGCAACCTATCTTCATCATATAAACCAATAAGATCTTGATTTGAATCCCAGTAGGTATTTACTTCTTCTCGTATGGCACTGCGTAATCGGGCTTCGTAGCCTTGCTTATTGACCTGAAAAATATCTGTAAAAAGGGGGTCATCAAAATAAGCGTTATATAATATAGACGCGGCTACCTTAAGGTCGTCTGCGCCTAAATAGGCGGCTTTAATGTGTTTTAAATCTGGCTGATAATGCGCGACGGTCATTCTTAACATCTCTCATTCGTTGCTGGCTTTATTACCTAAGCATAGTGTAAACGAAATGTAGAATTTAGAAACAGCATTTTTACATAATGTCTTAGCAAACAACTCTTAACTGTAAATTAAGACACTATGACTTAAGGTTTTAGCGCGTTTGAAGAGCATTCAACGCAGATTCACCAAAAGCGCTTAATTCGCCGTTAATAAATAAAATAGGCGTGCATTCTTGCTTGCTGGTAACACCATCACTTTTTACGCGTTGAGTGCGATAAAACAAAACTCTATGCTCGTTGTCATTTTTCATAATTAACTCATCAAAATCTGGTACACCCAACTGACGTCGAACGGTAGAAATTGCATCACCTGCCCCTAGCTGACTTATTTTTTCACGATTATTTTTTTCTACTTCCGTCCAGTCTGTTTGTTTATTGTCGCGTTCGTAGTCGTCATCAATTGAAATGACGCAGCCTGATAATAAAGCGACCGACAGTGCAACTGCAATTATTCCCTTGTTCATGTGTAAACCTCTAGTGTGTTAATTATGTGGTTATTAGTATTAGCGTAATTGTTTTTTTCAATGATCATTAACAATAATTAAGCCAACTTTATTAAAGCATTATATTTCAGGTTGTTAGCTCAATTTTATAAACAAATGCATAAATACCTTGTGTTAACTTCACTAAGTATTTAACAATATGACTAATAGTTAGTTTATTTAGGCCTTCGTTAATGTCCATTCAAGAAGTCATCCAAGCATGCCAAATTGTCGCCGACAGTGGGAAAAAACCGACTATTGGCTTAGTTAAAGCACAGTTGTCTAATCGGTTGCCCTTAGCACTTGTGATAAGAGGCGTTAAACAATACTTGGCGAATCCCAGTATTGCTAAGCGTGACAATGAAACGCAAAATGCCCTTTCGCAACGCGAGGAAGCAAGACGCGCTCAGTCATTAGAAAAAGAATGTTCGTGCACGACGCAAATCAGTTTATTACAAGTGCAGGTAGACCAGCTAAGTCAGGCCCTTATAAAGTTACAAGCAGAGGTAACGGCTTTAAATTTGCCATAAACTCGACTAAATTAGCGGCAATTTCTCTATGCGGCTCTTGACCAACCTTCTCGAGCATTACGGCACCTGTACTGACTAAAATTGACAATATAAAATCGTCTTCATCCGTTAGTGCAAAAAATAAGGTATCGGCTTGCTTTAATCGGCGCTTCATTAATACATGCGCAATTAAGTTTTTTTGCAAGCGGTCAAAATCCTCTTGGTTCCATGCTTGCAGTATGGTGAGATTTCCGTGCTCTGCACTAGCGTTAATATCGTGTGAATAATAACGACAGAACAAATCTTGTAAAGCTGCCGGAATGCTAATTTCCAATGCCTCTTCTAAGTTTCTAAGCGACGCGGGTTCTAATCGTAAATAGGGTCGCCAACTCACTTCTTGGTCTTGTTCATATTCGCTATTATTTTGCACGCATGGGCTTAGCCAATCTTTATCAAAATAAGTGACTAATCCCATGTTGTCAGCGTTAGATTGCTTCACGTAAGCCTCTATTAACTGATCAAACTTAGTCGCAAACGACGCATTAGTAGGTAAAGCAGAAGGTAGTTCTGACGACATAATGACACATTCCAAAATCAACAACAAAGCAGTATATATTGATAAGTTTACTGTATTTCACATCAAAGTGCTTGTTAACTGCTACTTCGCCTTACAAATATAAGCAAGCGTTTATGCCGTAAATTCTAGAAAACTATAATTGTGTAGTTTTATGCCAACTTACTTTATATTCCCAATTTAATGTATAATACTGCCTGCAAATGCGCTACACGCGCACAACACCACTTTGTAAATTAGGAGCTTTGCTTGGATCATTTAACCCTTGGCAAACAAACCACATACTCAGACCAATATGATGCACATTTGTTGCAACAAGTGCCCCGCGCGCTAAGCCGCGACGCTATTAAATTGCCGCTAGAATTGCCTTTTACAGGTATCGATACTTGGAATGCATTTGAAGTATCATGGCTAAATGGAAAAGGTAAGCCTGTTGTTGCTATTTTGCAGTGCAACGTTCCTATTACGTCGCCTAATTTGATTGAATCAAAGTCATTTAAACTGTACTTGAACAGTTTTAATCAAACGCGTTTTGAACGCTCAGAACAAGTACTTGATGCCATGCAGCGCGATTTGTCAGCCTGCGCAGGCGAAACAGTTTCTCTTACACTAATTCATGCTCACGAATTCACGAAAATGCGCATAGGCGATTTGCCAGAGCGTGCGCAAGTTGAATATAGCCAGTATTTATTAGATGATTTGGATATTGAAATAGATGACTATGAATTACAAGCGTCACGTTTAAGTGTTGGCAAGCAGTGGGTATCTGAAAGTTTGGTAAGTCATTTGCTTAAATCAAATTGCCTGATCACCAATCAACCCGATTGGGGAAGCGTGTTAATTAAATATACTGGCAAGCAAATTGATCACGAGAACTTATTAAGATATTTAATCTCGTTTCGACAGCACAACGAGTTTCATGAACAATGTGTTGAGCGTATTTTTTATGATATTTTACGTTACTGCCAACCTGAAAAACTCACAGTGTATGCTAGGTATACTAGGCGCGGTGGCTTAGATATAAATCCGTTCAGGTCAAATTTTGAACTACCATACGCCAATATTCGTTTAGCAAGACAGTAATCTTGGCGCTGAAATTGCTTTCTTTTTAATCCTAAATAAACAAATGAATTTACAAGGCCATTCTTGCATGAGCTTTGCACATTCATCACTATACAACTATATAAGAGTAGTTAATGAATAAAGTATTTAAACTCAATCCAGTAGGCTGGATGTCACAATTATCGCAGCTTGAAATGAATTTGCTCGAGCAATCCACTACTGACGATCTTTACCGTGTTTTTAGAAACTGCTGCTTGGCGGTGTTAAATTCAGGCATAGAAAAAGACGATTCAGAAGCTATGTTAGAGCAATATAAAGACTTCCATATAAAACTGGTACGCAAAGAACGCGGAGTGAAATTAGAATTAACCAATCCACCTGAAATCGCCTTTGTTGACGGCAAATTAATAACCGGTGTGCACGAGCATTTATTTGCAGTGCTACGCGATATGTTGTACATGAGTAGCAAACACAACGCTCAATTTGAGATGGCCCGGTGCCGTTTAGGTAAACCTCTAGAGTCAAATGTACCCACAAACATGGTGTTTGATATGTTGCGACATGCCGATGCATTAGCGACTACCGAGCCAGCTAAAATGGTTGTTTGCTGGGGCGGTCATTCTATTCCAGTTGATGAATACAAGTACACCAAAGAGACTGGCTATCAACTAGGATTGCGCGGCCTAAATATTTGCACCGGATGTGGCCCAGGCGCAATGAAAGGTCCGATGAAAGGCGCTGCCATAGGCCATGCCAAACAGCGGATTAAAACGGGACGCTATTTAGGCCTTACTGAACCTAGCATTATAGCCGCTGAACCGCCCAATGCGATTGTTAACGAACTAATTATTATGCCCGATATTGAAAAACGTTTAGAAGCATTCGTGCGTATAGCGCATGGCGTATTAATATTTCCAGGCGGTGTGGGGACAGCTGAAGAATTGTTATATATATTAGGCTTATTGCTCGATGACAAAAACCAAAATCAATCTATGCCACTTATTTTAACTGGTCCTGAAGACCGAAAGGAATATTTTGCGGCAATTGATGATTTTATAGGGTCAACTTTAGGACCAAAAGCGCAGTCTTTATATACGATTATTACCGGCGATCCCAGTGCGGTGGCCACCAAAATTAGTAAAGCGCAACAAGACGTTCAAATTTATCGTAGAGCAGTGGGTGATTCTTACAACTTCAACTGGACGCTGCATATTCCAGAAGATTTTCAGCATCCTTTTATTCCAACGCACGAGTCTATGCGTAATTTAGATTTACGCTTAAACCAGCCTATATCTTCATTAGCGGCCAATTTACGCAAATGCTTTTCAGGTATCGTTTCAGGAAATGTAAAAGCCGAAGGAATTGCGCAGATAAAAGCCCACGGGAAATTTAAATTACAGGGCGATAAAGTGCTTATGCAAAAAATGGACACTTTGCTGCAGTCTTTTGTTAGTCAAGGGCGCATGAAAATAAACGGTGCTGACTACGTGCCTTGCTATGAAGTTGAGGTAAGTTAAGGCTTTGCAAATATTGTAATGCTCTAGAATAAGCGTGTAGGCGCATTATATAAGCTTGGCTTATACTCGCTATTGAGACTATCTGTTAATGCTCGACTCAGGTAAAATAGAACTATAACAAAAGCGTCGCCAACTATTGCGTCGCTATGAATAAAGGACATCTTAATGACCAAGCAACGTATTACAGTAATTCCCGGAGATGGTATTGGCCCAGATATTATTGCATCGGCCATTCAAATATTAGATAAAGTAGGTTGTGATTTCGAATACGATTACGCCGATGCAGGCCTAGTTGCCTTAGAAAACCATGGCGATTTATTACCTGATGAAACCATAGCGCTTATAGCGAAAAACAGAGTCGCACTTAAAGGCCCGCTTACCACGCCAGTTGGTGAAGGTTTTACCTCTATCAATGTTAGTTTGCGAAAGCAGTTTAAGTTATATGCTAATTTACGCCCAGTGCTGTCTTTCAATGGTACCAAAGCGCGTTATGAAGACATTGATATTATTACTGTGCGCGAGAACACGCAAGGAATGTATTCAGGTCTTGGCCAGAAAACATCTGAAGATGGCAATGAAGCTGAAGCCATGAGCAGGATCACGCGTGATGGTGCTGAAAAAATAGTGGTGTTTGCGTATGAATTAGCTCGCCGTGAAGGCCGTAAAAAGGTCACTGCGGTACATAAAGCAAATATCTTAAAGTCAACTTCGGGCTTGTTTTTAAAAGTGGCACGTGAAGTGGCAGAGCGCTATCCTGACATTATTTCAGAAGAAATGATTGTTGATAATTGTTGTATGCAACTGGTTATGAATCCCCATCAGTTTGATATCATTGTAACCACTAATTTGTTTGGTGATATATTGTCAGACCTTTGCGCAGGTTTAGTCGGTGGCTTAGGCATGGCGCCGGGAGCAAATATTGGTGATGATTGCGCAATATTTGAAGCGGTCCACGGTTCAGCACCTGATATTGCAGGTAAAAACTTAGCTAATCCAACGTCTGTTATTTTAGCCTCAATACAAATGCTTGAATATTTAAATATGAGCGATAAAGCCGAATTGATTCGTGCAGCCCTTAAAGACGCTATTGAAAAGGGTGACCGTACGACTCGTGACCTAGGCGGCGAGCATGGCACGACAGACTTTACGCAAGCGATATTAGAACGTTTAGAATAGATATCTAATGTGGCTAGGAGTGCTTATTGCGCTCCTTTTTTTTGCCTCTCGCTTATAGCCTATCAGCATTCAATGCCATTATACTGGCTAGCTAAATCATCTAAATCAGAACAGGTGTAATCAAACCCACGCCCATCAAATTCGTAACTGACTTTTACCATATTAGACTTCACGTAAAGCTTGGCTTTTACTTCATGCTTATGCCAATCTCTAAGCTCATTTAAAAATCGGTTGGCCTGCGTGCTAGACGCAAATTGATAGGTAATGTCGGTAACCATGCGCTCTGTATTAACTAAATAATGAAACAAGGCTGCTAATTCTGTACTAAAAGCCAAGTATAACCAAGCATTTTTCTTAGGTAATGTAGATAACGTTGCTGCTAATTGCATAAACGCTAAATTAGTCGCCACATTAGCATAAGCTAACTAACTATTTACACATAAGGAAATACAAAATGAAATTACCTAATTGGATAATGTTATTCGCCCTTTTAATAACCGGCATGAGTCAATACTCAGCCAATGCCATGACCGCTATGCCCGCTTACTTGGGTGATGCTGCGCATTTAGTCGCACAATCCGCGGCAGTGTCTAGCCTAAATATTAACAGCGCCAGCGCTGAAGAGCTTGCCACTTTGCCTGGTATTGGCGCAAAAAAAGCCATGGCCATTATTGAGTATAGAGAGCTTAACGGTAAATTCTCATCGGTTGAAGAATTAGTTAATGTAAAAGGCATTGGGCCAAAAATGTTGGCTAAACTTGAAGGCTACGTATCTGTATAGATAAAAAAAGGCTCGTTACCAAATAATGGTAACGAGCCTTATGCATTTACACTAGCTTGTAATTAAGCGTTAAACAGGTGCAAATATATTCTTAAGATAAGCAGTAAACTCTTCACCTAACTCAGGATGGCGCATTGCATAATCTACATTAGCTTGCATGTAGCCAAGCTTACTGCCGCAATCGTGGCTTCTGCCTTTCATGTAGTAAGCATCAACTTGCTCGTGTTCCATAAGCGAGTCTATAGCGTCAGTTAGCTGAATTTCATCACCTGCACCGGGCATTGTTTTACGCAGTAAGTCCCAAATTTTTTCAGACAATACATAGCGACCCACTACGGCTAAATCGGATGGAGCTTCATCAAGTGGCGGTTTCTCAACCATCTTATGAATTTTAGCCGACTCGCCCGGGGCGATAGACTTCCCTTCTAAATCGACAATTCCAAATTTAGAGACGTCTTCTTGCGGTACCTGCGCAACCATCACTTGGCTAACGCGGTTGGTGTTAAATTTAGCAATCATGTCGGCCAAATTATCTTTTTTCGGATTACAGGTAGAATCATCAATAATCACATCGGGCAGTACCACCGCAAAAGGATTGTCTCCCACTAAAGGCAATGCACACAAAATGGCATGACCTAAACCGTTAGCAACGCCTTGACGCACGTGCATAATGGTGACATCTTTTGGACATATTTGCTTAACTGCCTCTAAAAGCTGGCGTTTAACTCGCTTTTCTAAGGTTGCTTCAAGCTCAAATGAGGTATCAAAATGATTTTCAATACTGTTTTTACTGGCATGAGTCACCAATATTATTTCTTTTAAGCCTGCCTGAATGCATTCATTTACCACGTATTGAATAAGCGGTTTATCAACCACCGGCAGCATTTCTTTTGGAATTGCCTTAGTAGCAGGTAACATTCTAGTACCTAGCCCAGCAACGGGGATAACTGCTTTTCTAACTTGACTCATAAATCTTCCTGATAATTTTTAAACTGTATTAATTTTAAAGCACGGCTTTAATCGACTGACCGCGACCAATACCATAATAATGCAAACCATATTCTGAAACGGTGTCAGGTTCAAACAAATTACGACCATCAAAAATAACGGGATCCTTTAAAGTCGCTTTAATTGAATCAAAGTCAGGTGCTCTAAACACCTGCCATTCGGTGCAAATAACTAAACAATCAGCGCCCTTTAATGTCGCTTCTTTCGTACCCATTAGGGTAAGGTCATCACGGCTACCATAAATACGCTGAGTTTCTTCCATAGCTTCTGGATCAAATGCTTGCACTCTAGCGCCATGTTCCCATAACTTTTCCATTACCACGCGCGATG
>RCMY010001770.1_pt1 | contig 21277 bp, 7 predicted proteins | sample 2041341 | NCBI WGS metagenome assembly RCMY01 (sample SAMN09708234, study PRJNA481090) | Marine sediment metagenome, whole genome shotgun sequencing project.
TCATCCGGTAGCAGCAACTGTGCGGCAATCATGTCATAGGCCGGGGCCAAGGAATAGGTCTTGCCGTCGTAGGAGATTAGCGAGAAATTTTTAAGGTGCATGTCGTTGTTGCCCATCAAAAAAGAAACGATTACCTGTTCGTAAAACCGCACCACATCGAACAGCGGGTTTTGTGCGAAATTGATTATAGCCTTGGCAATCTGCTCATGCGAACCTCTGTATTTGTGTTCGGTGAGCTTTTCCGTAAATTGGCAGGCGTCCTCCATGGCAAACTTTTTGCCGCTTGCGTTTCGGTCTATTCTACTGGTCAAGTAAGCTAAAGGACCATCTTTCAACGGAATCAATAAAAAGGGAACCGTAGCAATACCGCAAGCTTGGGCAAGAAGCATCGATAAAGCCTCCGTTTCTGGCATTTGTGGATATTGAGCAAATGGAGGTTTTAGAATATACCTTCCGTCGAGTGCACCGACAATGGTTAGCCTTGAAGTATTCTCTTCCGTGAAACCTAGGGAGAGCTTTGGCTGTACCCCCGTAACAATAATGCGCTGGGCAACGTTTTCCTTGGCCAGTTCTTCGATCTGCGATAGTTCATAATCTAATTGTAAAACAGGCGTATCTTCTTGCCAAAAATCGGCCAAGCACTGTGAATGGTAATTTTGCTCACCAGTTTCAAGGATTTTATGACAGGCTAGACAGTTGCTCATTTCTCTATTACGCTTATGTTTCCGATACAGTCCTTACATGTCGCCAATAAAAGCCCCATGCGGTCACGCGGATTCAGTTTCCAGTTTTTATGTGCAATATTTAAAAGCCATCCTTCGGGAATCAATCCGTCAAAAAACGGAAAAAGGAATTGTGAATCGAAGCCTTCTTCCTGTAACGGTAAGGTCAATGACACGGATATGGTGGTTTCGCTGTTCAGATATTTCTCGGTATAGCTAAAGTGATATCCATTTTCATCCTCGATCAAAACACCTGCCAAATCAGTGTTTACCCAAATTTCTCCTTGTCGCATCGCTTAATGGTGTTGGGGTTAACTCATGGCCAAAAAAGAGTAGTACCTGATTTATTTTATCGGTCATCAAATTGGGTTTGCCCTGTTCCAATTCGCGTACAAAACGTAGGCCCACGCCTGCCGTATCGGCCAGTTCGACTTGGGTAAGTTTAAGTTCTTTTCGCCGTTTTCTTATGAATTGGGCGGTGGGGTTATTTCGTTGCCACGCTTCCATGAGTATACCTTTTCGGGTGCAAAATAGTGAATTTAATTTGAATTATACCTTTTCGGGTGTAAAATTATTACCTTTTCGGGTGTAAAATTATAAATATTGAATTAATTATACCTGTTTAGGTATAATTTATAAACATGATTTTCGTTACGTTGAGAATAAATGAAAAAACCACCCGAAGGTGGTTTTTTGAGGGTGGAGCCGGAGGGACTAGAACCTAGGGTTGGAAACGCCTATGTTTAGGGTTTTTCGGATGTTATGAAATTTGAGCTCACCGAATAGGTGACTTTCAAATAATGCCCGGTTTTCAAAATAAGTTTTAATATCAAATGGACACAATCAAAATCGTGTCGAATAAAATTTTTTGCACACAGCCTTAATTTAGACTAGCTAAAAGAGCTTCGCAAAACATTCATAGGTAAAGGTTTGGTTCAACAAAAGTATAAGGGTTTGTTAAATTTGTATTGAACTAACCCAGTTGGGTTATGGAAGGCTACAATTTAATTATTAGCAAATCAGCATATTTGAAACTAGAGGGACTAAAAACTCTTTAAGGAGGCAAATAGGCTAGTTATAATTGCTTCTGAAATATCAAATTCCTGGCCATCAGGATTTACAAAATCAATGGATAATCCTTCAAGTGGTGCAGGTTCTGAAGCATTAAAAAGACGTCCTATTTTACCCAGGCCCCCTGCCACCAACATCTCACGGATCACATAGAAAGATTCCAGACCGTCATTTAACCGTATGAAACCGGGATCCGCCATGGTGCCAAAACTGCTATTCTGGATTGCCGGTATTCCTAGACGACTTGCCTGCAATTGGCGCCTAAATTCAGAGATTACAGGTGACTTGCCACCAATACGTTCCGTATCGGTTAGTACTAGATCACTTCCACCGTCAAATGTAAGCCCTCGTCTTCTTAGGGTCGATGAGCCTACAAAGGCCCAGATATCATCCACTATTACGACAGTGCTTTCCAAATTTGACGGGCGACCTGGAAATCCGATTGGATGAAAGGAGACAACTCTTTCTTTGGGCAAATTTCTGATCAGCGTATTTCTGGCGTGCATTTCAAAAGCAGCGAAAGGTTCATAACCTTTGCCATAGTCAGGTACCTTCGGGGTACAAATAATGACATGTAGCCCTGGAACTTCGTCAATACGTGTTTGCAGCTTTTCTATTAAATCAAGATGGTATTGTTCTGTGGGAACCGGTTCGTTTGCCGCGACATAATCCTTACGGGTCGCATTAAATCCGGCAGTTTCAATGTAAATAAAATCCTTGGCATTGGCAATAGCAGCGTCTAGGCTCCATTGTGCATCCCGCCTTCCAAATGCGGCAGAAGATAGTTCCCTTTTAAGTTCGTTATAAAGGCGATCCTGATTTTGGGGAGTGACTCCGATACTGGCCAAGAGATTATTTATAGCTGTCCTAATCTGATTTAATAAAGCCGCTCTTCCAGGTGTCGAACCTGGAAGAAGATTATCTATTTGTTGTACTATGAAATTGATCAGGTCTTGAAAAGTATCAGGAATGTCTGCCGGGTCGATGACAGATTTCAATAAACCAAGCTCGGGCGTCTCGGAAAATGGGGCAATGCTCTGTAATACAGCGGCTGCGATAGGTCCTGAGTTACCAATATCCGGGGTGAGCGCATTAGGTTCGTTCCAGTTGGTATTTGCTAACGTTTGCAATCTGTCGACAATATTATCTGTTCTTCTTAGTGCCATTCTGGCAATATCATAGGCCAGTTGACCATTCTGAGTAGCAATTCCGACACTCTGGGTTTCCCTGCCTCCCAGGCCACCAGGTGCTCCCAGTCTCTGATTGGCCGATAGCATTTCGGCACTTAAACGGCCTGCACCAATAACGCCACTCCAGTTGCCACCAGATAGCCCTGCTACAAGCAAGTCCCTTCTGGCCATTGTAGGAAATCTTGGGGCGTCCCTTGGAATTGTTTCGCCAGAAAGGCATTTGATCACCTCCAGAAAATCACCAGTAGCAGTAATGGAACAGTCGGGTGCCTCCAGACTCAGGATAGCAGCTTTGGAGATCGCCCTACGTGCCGCTGATCCGAAGCTATTGGCATCCGAAGGAGTTGGATCTGTCGATACTGGGGTTGTTATGTCAATATCCGCTTTGAGGTTCCCAAATATTCGTGCGGTTTTGTCATCATTTCTTAGAATGACTATCAAGTCGAAAAGAACGAAGGTATTATCGGGAACTGAGAGGACATTTTCCGGAACCCCAGGCCTCCTGATTCCAAGCGGATCTTTTAATCGAAGACTAATTATTCCGCCCGGAGGTATTACCCCGCCAGCTCCTTCTCCCCGCTCTTCATGGGCTTCCGGGGTGAATTTTCTATTATAAACGCGTATTGCAACTCCCTCTGGCAAGTTGTTAAGTGTTAGTATGATGTCGAGATTAGCCTTATTGGCATCTCCATTATCAAAAATTGCTGCCGTGGGGTTCAGATTGTCCTTCAGATCAAAAGGCACGGCATTTAAGATTGGAGGAGTTCCTTGTTGCACAGGGAAATTAGGCCAATGTGCGTTGTCACCGGTTACATTGGGTACCGGAAATGTGCCAACAATATCAGGGGCAACAACAAGAGATTCTGTACTACCTGGAGGAATGGATGCTGTGGCGCCCCCTAAAAGATCATTGCCATCAGATAGAAATGATATAGGTTCATTAGTTCTTATTCTTGGCTTCTGTTCTCGTTCGTCCTCTGGGAACAATGGATTTCCTAACAGGTATGGATCCAATTTTACCACTCCTACATTAAAATAGTCCCTTTGCAGGGTAACGCCTGCGGGTAGGGAGGGGATAATGAAATTTTCCCCATAACGCCCACTACTGATCGGCCCTATCAATAAGAGCCGTCTTTCTTCGGCGGTAAAGGTGGCCGAGACAGCCGCGACGTTAATTGTTGGTGGGCCTCCTGAGGATACATTAATGGTAAACAAACCTGAAGCTTGGGGCGGGGCGGGGGTGATTCCGTTCAAATTTGTCCCGTCGTAGGCTTTCCCGTTAGGTAAAGTTAGTCGGCAGCGTGTTACTGCACTAGTACCGGACAAATTGGAAATACTCGTAATTTGCATATTCGATGTGTTGGGGGGAACCCCAATATCGCGTTGTTGCAACACAGAGTGCTGCAAGAGAATAGCGTTAAAAACAGAGGCGACAGCCAAGGGATCAATAGGAAAACCATGCTCGTCATAAATGGCCATTGCACCGTTTTTATCTATATTTTGCCCGGCAGCTATGTTTCCATTTTTATCATTAAATCCTAAGGCACCAGAATAATAGAAATATCGTGGAACAGGTCTCACCGCATGACCCAGATTACGGGCTTGCAAGACCAAAGCATTAGCCCCAAGTGAGTCAGGATCTTCAAAAAGTTGAAGGTATAATCGACTCAGACGAAGGTACAATTGTGGATAGATCGTCAAAAGATGGCCTGGACCTTTTTCGAAGCTGCCATCATGTTTGACTAAAGTTTTCAGGATGCGGCTTACTCCATTAGCCTCTTCTGCGGGGGTAGGACTGTTATCTATCTTCTGAACTACCCCAGCCAATGGTGCAATCCAACTATTAGATGCGGGCGAATCACTGAGTTGGAGCGATAGGGTAGCCTCATTAAAAGTTGGAATTATTCCGTTGGTCCAGCTAGCGGAAAGGATGGGCATACCTACGCCAAAACCTGCTAGGCCGGTATTGTTTATAATATTTGATACAACTTCTGGAATTGGCATTATTCTATCTGATTAAATTGTCCTTCTGTAATGATATTAATGGGATTTATAAGCTGAATTATAACTGGCTTATCCTTCAGGTCGGCTGTGGCCACTCTGACGGTATAGGCTGCAAAATTATCACTACCTGCTGCGGTTCGGATAATTTGGGGCATTGCATCTAACTGCTCCTGCGTCGGATTTCCAATAGGGGTCAGAGGTATTCCTTCTTCCACCTCATGCGTATTAATTTTTAAGAAGGGATCTTCCCTAATGACTGCCCCTGTAAGCGGATCAAAAGAAAGGGCTTGTAACTGAATAACTGCATTTCCTATTACGCTTGTTTTAACGGGCAGATCGGTTTCGAATTTCAAAACCTGGTTATTCCCCTGCGGTTTTAATACTGTTACCTGATCCAGATTCGGTTGTGCCACAAAAACTTTTTCTGTATCTAGACATAATCCAATTCCTGCAACATGCTGGTTAAATTCGATGAGAAATTCTAACTGGGCTACGTTTCTACCCTTAAGGATGGCTAACTTTCTATTGGATAAACTGGCATAAATCTTATGGGTGTTCATATCAATTTCCAAATCAACAGCCCTTCCTCCCATTGGAATCATTTTTAAAACGGCCAGGGTTGTCAGATCAATTACGGCTAAACGGTCTGATGTTCTATCTGAAATGTAAATACGTTTCAGTCTGGGATTTACTTTTAATTTAACAGGAGAAAACGGAAGAGGGCTGTTCCGTACCAATTGATCCGATACACTATTGATTACCTGCAATCTGTTAATGCCACGGTTAGCTAAAAAGATCAACTTTCTTTTAGCATCAATTCCTATGGCAGAAATGGTGCCCGTTAGATTAATTTCTTTTAAAATCCCGTTAGTTTCCCCGTCTATTACCACCAATCTACTTCGACCAACAACTACGTAAATTTTATTCTGAATAGGATCACAAACAATTGCATCTGGTCGCCTAGTCAGTATAATATTTGTAATTAGAGCATTAGAAACCGCATTGACCACAGAAACATGATTGGAACTGCGGCAAGAGACATAAACCCTTGAGGTCTTTGTGTTTATGGTGAGGTCTTGTGGTTTACCACCAAGATTGAGTTCTGTAAGTATAATTTCCTGCTCCGTATCAATAACACTCAGTACGGTATTGGAACCTGTAACAAAAAGTTTATCGTGAATGCAAATTGAGCTGATTTCATTTGCCCGGTCCGAAGGAATTGAAGAAACAGCTTCCAGTTGCCCTCCTACTATCTCTAAATTTCTCAAGCCAGGAGGTCCTGCCGGTATAAAATGGATTTTTTTAGATGCCGATGGTGAAGATTCCCCGGCCAATTCCCCCTCCACGAATTCTTCTTTTCCAATAGCTACTACCCTGTAAAAGTAAGGGTCCCATCGAGTAACTGGGGCATCAAAGAATGCTTTACCCTGGGTCCTTTCAAATGGTTCCAGGCTCTGAATAACCCTGTGAATTTTGGATGCTGAAGTGTCTGAAAGAACATCATCCAGGGATTGCCAGCCCGGATTTTCTTCCCTGACGATAGGTGGTCCCATTGTGCCAATATTTTTTTGAAGGAAAATATTAGCTATCCTGTGTATTCTATAGCCAACTACTTCAGGACCTGCACCGGGAAGCGCAATGATCCAAATGCCAGGGTCGGGGTCCGTCATCTTGCGTACAATCAATTTGGGGACACCGGGTTCATTCCTATGAGGAACGGCAAAAAAGACAGGACCGGAGCGTTGAGAATCTTTGTTTTGCCCATTGACCGAGGAGACACGATAAGCAAAAACTGTATCGGCTTTGCCAGGCAAAGCTACTTCCAAAAGGTTTTCACGGACCAGATCTTTATTCAACTTGGAGAATGCCTGCATGCTTTTTGCATCGGCGCCTAACATTAAAGTTTTAAGTACAGTTGCTCTTTCGACTATGGTTTGTTCGGGACTCGGATCTCCAAGATCAGGGTCTACAGCCACTCTAATAGCCTGCTCAGTTGCTTCCCATACCGAATAACCCTTTGCGCCCGTTACGTTGGGCCAACTCAGCAGGCCCCTAGCGATACCTGTAGCGTCAGGAATTGCAGTCCATTTTACCTCTGCTATGATTTCCGGGATATCAGGAGGTGTTGGATCGGTCGTCCTGGCAACGAAAGGACCTACCAGTTCACTAAATATAGTAGTGCGTATTTTTTCGGAAGCTCTTGAGAATAGTGCATAGGCCAATTCTTCAGCAGCCGAGAAATCGCAGGTAATTCCTTCCAATGTGAGGCGGTACATCCTTAAATCCGATCCCGGGTCCCCATCTAATGGGGGATCAGGAATTAAGGGGATCACAGACCCTGTATGAGGCGCTTGTAATTCAGGCGCCTCCGTGGCAGGATCGAAGGCAATCCGCACTTTGGGATGAAAACCTGGTGTAGATTGATTAGACTTTATAAAAATACCTGGAATGGTGGTAGGCGCGGTATCGCTTGTGGCATCAAAAAAGCGCCCCAAAAACTCTATGATATTTGGTGAACGGTCTATCCATTCCCAGGAAAAATCGATTTCCATTTTGGCTGAAATAACAGGTCCGTTATCATGATCCAGAATAATTTCAAAATTGTGGATCGCGGGTTTTTGAACCGGAGGGGCACTTGCATCATATGGTACTCGCTGCCATAATGACCATCTGCCAAATACATCTAGCCCAATCACAGAATAGTCTGCATGGATACTGCCGGAAACCGGTAAAAACGAAACGGGATCGGTAAAAGTGGCAATTGATGGTTCAATTGCAGTTCCGTCTGGTTGAAAGGATATCACTGCCAAAAAGGGTTTAAAACTGTTGCCAATAATACGTTTGGAATTTAATACTTGAAGCGGCTGTGCGGTACGTTGTACCGCAAGTGCATAGCTTTGAAAAAAGTCGTCTGGGTAATCCCAGTTCAGTTTTACAGACTCGGTGGCCGGTAAATCTCTTGCAGGTGGTCGGCTATCTGTTAATTTTATGGCTTCAAAATTAAGAGCCAGCCTGGGTGCAGGTCTTAATTGAGCCAGGGCTGCAATTTCAATTGGTTCTGCTCCAGGAATTGGTTCAGTAATGAACTCGTTGGTGACCATAAAGTCAAATCGCATATCTAATCCGCCTACAGGTGTTGTACATTTGGTATCGGGATTGTCCGCAATAAGAATACCGAAGGCCAGAGTTCCATAACCAAGTCCGGTTGCGAGAAATCCGTCAGAAACCGCACCCAGCATTGTTGTGCCTACAACGGGCAACTCAATAGTAGCGTCCTGGCCTGGCGAAGGAGAAGAACCATCTGCCTGTTGCAGGCCGGTTATAGTCCTGGCGGAAAGAAAGTCGACCTGTAAATTATTTTCATCATGGTCATCAGTACTTTCCAAACACTTACGTATAATTTCCAATGGTTCCTTACGCAACCAGTCCCTGAAGGGTTCCGATTTTGGCGCCTGCCAGTCTACGGGACTGGAAGGAAAAGGAATATCGGGAATAGGAAAATGAAGGATTTTTGCAATTTCCAGTCTCAATCTGGCCGCTTCCGGCCCATCAAGGGGTCCAAAAATGTAGCCCTGTTGCTCCGGCTCATAAGCCGGACTGTCAATTTCAGTAGACGCAAAGGGAAAGCCAACAGTCTCCATCTGGAACCAGGTTTCCAAGTTAGCGTAGGTGTCCTGATCTATGCCTTTCAAATCTTCTATTTTACCATTGCCGGTTACAAGGATTGATTTAATTCCCAATGCGCGGAAGCAACAACGTTTAGTAGAATTCGGGGTTAAAAAAATAACTTGACCTGTTATTTCTTTGTTATCAATTCCTAATGCCCTTATCTGCATGAATGAGTCTGTTGTCTTCGCGCTAAGGCGAATTTCATACATTAATAGCGATATGCCGGGTACCTGCCAGCTGATAATTTCAGAATTGGAAACCACAATAGTTCCAGCCTGCAATGGTCTGAAATCAAAGTTCGAACCCAGTCTTTGAAATACCTTAAAAGGTTTACGTCCAAATCCCAATTTATCGGTTGCCCAACGTAAAAATACAGGTTGAGTCTCCAGTAGGCCGTCCAAATTGTCGCTTTCCCCTGCAATCCTTCTAATCGCCTCAACGACATCTTGCATCGCTTCGCTAATAGGCCTACCCAAATCCTCCGCAGTTGGCGCATAGGCATTCAGAATAAATTTTCTAGGTTCTACACGTCTATCCAATTCCATCCCAAGGTGCTTTAGCAGTAATTATGATTTCAATCAGTTGTATCGTTTCGTCCGGCAGGCTGTATAGTGCACTTGCTGGCCTGTGGAGCGATAATTCAAGGGACGCCCCTTCTGGTGGGGGCGCAAAAGAATCGTCGATGTAGGCCAGCGTTCTAGTACCTCCCGGCGATTTAACAAATTTTGAAATGATTCCTCCAGTAGTATCAATGACCTCCATAGCGGTCGCACTTTGCGGCACAACCACTTGAAATTTATCGTCATCCTGATCATCCATTGTTTTCAACTTTGGCTCCGATCGCTCTCTCCATAATGGTTCCGCCGCATCAATAAGAACAGCATGCAGAGAGTAGTGGTCCTCACCCGGTTTTTGGGTCCAATACAAGCGTAAACCAGACTGCAAAGGCGCTGGAAGGGCTTGTTCACCTGCCGCTTTCAAGGCGTTTTCTATAACGATATCGGGAACCTGCACCAGCTTCTCACCTGTTGCCGGGTTTGGCAATGCAATGGGTTCATTCAATGCTCGGTGTAGAATAAGTTGTTCCTGAACATTTTCGGCCAATTCTCCTGCCGACGCAAACCTTGAAGTGATAAAGTTTTTACGGAATAGAGGTATCACCACATCTTCAGAATCGCTCGGAAAGACAATACCTGGGGGTTCGTACACTAATTCCAGGGTATACTCCATAAGGGGGTGTAAGGTAACCGGCACTGAAAAAGAGGCGTGGTCTTCGAAGGTAAATGATCCGCCATAGCATGGCAGAAATCCGGCTTGGATCAATGCGATGATCAAGTCTTTGTAGGGGGAATTAATTTCTGCCAGGATGGGGTCCAGGGTTTCAACACCATCATCTTCCAAGGCAACAGGAACCCCATCAGCACCCCTAACCACTAATCGAAGGTCTCGGTCATACTTTTTCACAAGTTGTAAAATAGTATCGTCATTGAACACAATTTTCACAGGGTCTTCAAAGAAATGATAGCCCTCCTCATGAGTTGGGGTAATTCCAAGGACATAGGCATCCAGCCGTTGTGGAGGTTCCACATCGGTATTAAAGCGGAACTCATTCGTAAATTCATCGCTTACACCATCATTGGTTTCAGCCTCATAAGTAATCGCCTCATAAGTAATCCCCAAGGTATATGATTCATCAGGACTCAGGAGCGCGGTTTTTTCTTTTTTATTTAGGTACCCAGTGAGGGTTTTCAATTCAGCATCCCGTATTTCCTCTGCGTTTTCCACGCGTTCAAATTCTTCCAATGAACAAACCTCTAGGGCCACTACTATGGCTCTTAGGGAGGAATTCAGTTTAGTGCGTCTAAAGTCCGAGGGGTCTGTCTTTTGATTCGGATCACCAACTATTTTTAGCTCAATAATCTCAGTTTTCTCAGATGGTTCAAACTTAACGACCAAGCGAATTAAATCTTTGAAGAGGGGTTGGGTAATGAAATGGTTCGTTATAAAAGTTTTGAAAAACCAAGGTCCCGTTCCATCGACCCAGTTGAGTGGTAGTTGGGCTAGATTCGTTATAAGCTGAAGATCAAAATCTTGAAGTGGTTTGGCCGATAGTTCAACACGGTCTTTATCCAATTCCCGGACCAACAACAGGTTGTTTTCTTTCCCGGCAAGGAGTTCGGCTGTAAGGGCCAAATAGAAGGTAACATCCTTAGCCGGTTTGGTATGGAACCTTAGCCAATGCTGATCGGCACGTTTCCGTTCAAGTTCCTTGATTTGTTCCGTAAGCGCTAACCCCCTGTCGAGCACCGTATTAACGGTCCGAGTTGGCAATTCCAGCGCCCTGTCACAGTTTTTTTCCCTTTCAAATACGTCACTCAGGGGATGGGCTATCAGACCTCCTAATACCTTGGCAGGTAGTTCGATCAGTCCAAGAACATCTCCCAGAATCTCATCCCTCAGTGAATCTGCTGTGGTCAAAAGAGGTTCCTCAATGAATAATTGGGTATTTGGCGGTGAATTTCGAATCGTACCCGGGGGATCCGGCCAAGCTGTTCCAAACAGCCGCCATCCGTGACCGGACGGACCGATTGGTTGGCCACAAAGGGTATGAAAGACACAGGCCGGTGGTGCAATGGGATCACAGAGGTTGCCCCACCTTACGGTAATCAGATTTTCGAGATCTGATGAGCGTTCCAATGCCCTAGCGGCTGTGGTAGGTGTCCTACTGAACAAAACAAGGTCGATGTTCGTATTGACTGAGGCACCAGGCGGGCCTGTACCTCCTTGGAGGGCTATAAGATCGTCCTTCCTCCATACCACAGGTGGCTTTTCATCGTCGGAGAAGGTCTCATTTAGGCGTATTTCTTTCAAGACATATTGTACCCTTCGGCCTCCACCTATGTCGATCAACCCCTGAAGGTTTGGCAGATTGGGGGCTTTTTCCAAGTCATTTGTAAAGGTGACAGTCAAATCTCCTAAAACCGGATCCTTGACCAAAGGAGGCGCCGTAAACTGAATAACAATATTACTGTCTATAGGTACTGTCGGGATTTTGACACCTGCCCCTACAGGAACTAGGGCGGTATTTCCCAGACTGGCATCGATAGGTCGATCCCCACCTTGCCCTGTTGTGATTACCGGGGCATAACTTTGCAAATACACATTTTTGACGAGCGCTGGCGGCGGCAGTGGGGGTTTATCATTATTCATTTCAATACTGACACATCCTTCCACACTGAAAAGGAAAAAACTCACCTTACCACAAATTTCTCCTTTGATGAAGGTTGGGTCGGGCGCTTTTAAAAGGAAACTCCCTTTTGCGCTAATACTTACAATAAACAAGCGCAATTCGCCGACTAGGAAGATCTCTCCCACAAGAAATAAATCTGGTGTAAACGAAATACCGATATGGGCACCAGCCACTACTTTCAGATATAGTCCAATTGATTCGTCACCCCATATTACCGATGCCTCAATACCCGTGGCCACGGCAGTACCGCATAAATTAAGGTTGCTGCCTGGGGGAAAATCAAGAATCTTCAGCCCCTCGATCATAAAATAACCATAGGCACGGTCAATGTTAAGCACCTTTGCCCCAGCCATTTGTTTGTTGGTGCCCAAATGCAGATGCCAGTTCTTGGGCTCGTCCATATGGAAAAATATCTCAACCGGAAGTTGAATCTTGACCAGGTCTTTGATTTCATAATTAATGATAACACCTACGGTTAACTGTCTCAAATTGAAATCGACATCGATGACACCTAAAACACCAAGCAATAACTTGTCTGTATCCTCAGTGGCCTCAGGAAGTTTTTCAATAACATCGATTTTTACAAAAATCAGGATTCTGGGTCCTGGAAGTTCTAGCACGAACATGCCCCTGAAGTTTATAAGGAAGCCACCTTCCAGGGTTCCAAGTATGACCCCTACACCAAAACTCCAGCGGTCAAATTCTGCTCCCCAAAGTTCCTGGCCTGAGGCGTTTATTAGTTTGCTTGGATCTCCTTCGGCTTTTTGAAGCCAGCGAAGGGCGGGCCCCACAGTATCATTTGGCTGCCGGGGAGCTTCGAGCCGTTTATAATGCATGGCAAAAAGCCCGGAAATCCCGTATAGGCCCAGGCCAGTAGCGCCTATTACTATAGGGCTCGGGAATTCAATGGTTATGGATGCGAAAAAGGCCGTGGCTTTTCTGCCTGAAGCTGCATCCTCAATAGGTTCGAGACTTACAGCGCCGGCCACTCTGAGTTTAAGACTGACCAGAGTAATATCCAAAGCACCCTGGATTTTTTTCCCGATGGGCACCCCATTCTCAATTTTGTCTTCAATATTTACGAAGCCAGTTCCGATCAGGACACCCGATAGATCGACGCTTACTACAGAAGGAATGATAGAAGGTGTTCCAAGTGGATGAATGGGCCATTTGACCTTGAATTTGTCCACGGAAATGAATCCAAGATCAGCTTTCAGACCCAGATCCAATTCCATAACCAATGGATTTATTCTCAGGAACCTTGCCCCAAGAACCTTCAATATGTTTCCCAAAGGTTCCGGAAGGCTGAACAATCCGGGATCGGCGATGTCTATTTCATAGCCTTTACTGGTATCAAAGATAGGCTGGTAGGTTACACCATCTGTGGTATGAAGTTTAAAGCCTACTGCTTTATATCGTACTTTGACCGGCTTCTCTGTGCTTATGTCTGTAAAAGGAATTTCCAGAAAGAACTCCACGGCATAGTCAAAAATTACGCCTGCACTTGTAAATTCTAAAGGATTCTCTCCTGGGGGAATAAATTGCCGGAACTGTAATTCACCCCCGTACAAAGATATTTTGGTTACATCGGTAGCATTCAAGGCACCCATGGCCACTGGTACGCCCAGTGAAACACTTAAAGCGACCCAGTCTCCTGCAACTTCCTTGTCAAAGGAAGAGACCACCTCGTTGATCAAAGGAGCAAAAACGAGAAGCGCCCCAAACATATCTTTCAGCTTAGGCGGGGTATCCGTACGTGGGAAAGTACAATTATAAATGCCTTCCTTGGCATTGGGCTCGGCCCCCAACATGAGGGTTTCTGTCCAAAAATGGGTGGCCTGGTCGTGGGTTATATTCACTTTAAATTCCACAATGCCGTCATTGCCTCCTACGCATATAGTATCATCGGGTGTTATCGGTTCCCCGTCTGCAATGGCCTGGTTACGGAGGCGTTCTTCCAATTCGGTCTCAAAGTTCAGGGTACCGAACAGCTCAAACAAAGCAAATACATTTCTGTGAAATTTGACGCGCATGCCCAGACTTTGAATAAAAGGCGGCGGTTTATTGGCAGGCGGGGCGGGTACGGGGGGTATTGCAACTTTTTCATCTGGGACGTCAGGGCGAGCGGGACGGTTAATGATTGTATTTATGACCACCTCGGGAGTGCCAGCATTTGTCACCCCACCTATCCTTGCTACCCTAAAAGTGCGTTGCACGCTCTCAGATTTTTCGGCATCTTTAGACTCCGTAATTTGTAGAGATTCTCCTTGGCCTCCGTTATTGGTTATTTTTGCAGTTGTATGCTTTACAATGATTTCTTTGGCAACATCCAATCGTCTTTGAGATAGTTTACTATTATTGTTGGCAGTGGTGGAAGGTTCAAAGCTAACATGTGACCTTACCTCAACATCTTTTGTAGTGGAAGGAGCAACCGGAACGATTTTATTTATAAACTTCTTTAGACCTTCCAAACCTCCGCTGTCAAAACTAAAACGAGAATCTGGAGGGTCGGGTTGATCTTTGGTATACTTGCTCGCCTCAAGATCATCTTTTGGGCGCCGATTATCAAAAAAGAGATCAAAGGTTTCCCTCACTTGGACAACAGGGTCATAAACAGCATTAATGGTGAAAGTGCTATCATGTGCAATGTCAAACGTGACTTGTCTATTTGTAGTAAGGGTATTGTCGAAAACAGAATCACCATCGTCATTTGTAATGTTAACCTTTACCGTCTCCCCGCCCAAAAAGTTCAAAGTTTCAGATTCGCCGGAGCTGGAGGGTTGGTGTATGATCTCATAACCCTGTGTTAGAGGTAACACCTCAAGTGCGCCTCTGACGGCAAGCTGGCGGCTACCCAATTCGGGGGAACGGTCTTTATCCGTTCCATCACCTTCCCCGTTACTGCCTATAGGCGTTACTACCATAGAGATAGTTTGGGTTTCTGTTTGGGGGGTGGGGCTTTTGGAGTCGGCAACCTCAATGGTCAAGACCCCTAATTCCTCATCGGTCAAGGGATTGGGAAAGGCGGTAGCAAAGCGTGCCAAACGATCCGCTTCGTTCCAGATTTCCATATCTTCGTCAAAAGCGTTGATCGTGTCAAATTTTGCAGAGACATTGAAGGGCGGAGCACCCCCGGTGATGATCACTTGAGCAATCGCATTTCGTGGGACGGTTGCATTGATAAATTTTATTTCGGAAGAATCTGTACCGAAAAATTTAAGTACAGAGGTTGAAGTATCGATTTCGGTTTTGCCGTCGAAGAATTTTACTTCCACCTTCAATTTGGTGGTAGGGCCTACATATTCCGCAGTGGCTTCAACGGAAATTTCCCCGTCAAAAGAAACCAGCAGATCTTGAACCCCAATATTGATGGCCCAATCCTTATCGCTATCAGAGTAAAAGAAGCGGGCACTCTTAATGAATACTCCTTCAAACCCTTCATCGGTCCCAAACAATTCCAGGATTTCAATAGGCGTATTTTCCTGACTTAAATCGAGCAAAACTTGACCGACACCAAAGCCGCATTTTCCGTCCCTGTGAATGGCTATCTCCGGTTGCATCCGCACCAATTCCCCTTGTTGCAAATCTGACGGGGCGTCGAAACCTGCATTGCCCCAAGATTTAAGTTGAAAGTTGATCTGTTCACTGGGATCATCTCCTTGTTCGTATTCCAAAACCATTTTAGGCAGTACCAAAGAGACATCTTTAAACTCGGAGCTGGGATCAGGCTTGATTCGCACGCCCTCAAGCTTGCCCGGTTTCCAGTTCTCTCCCAGGTGAAAGGTTAGTACACTCACTAACAATTCCAGTCTAAAACGAAATCCGGGAAATTCTGTAGGCGTGTTGGTCAGCAGATTTTGATTAATTGCCCCAAACTCATCAAAGAGAGTATCTATATCTGCAATGAATGCAGCTGTTGTGGGGTCAGCTGCTAAATCGTCTACTCCTTCATTGAGCAGATCTGAACCGTCCCTAGGTAGCGTAAGCCTAAATTCGATGTTGACGTCATCCCATTCAAAAATGGCCCCGGATGGATCTTCATGTCTTCGCACAGGAAAGGCACTGCCATCTCCAACGAAGGAGGCCTTTCCCTGATATATGATCCCAGATTGATCGTAGGTACTGCGTAACTCCTCTATACTTAATACAGATAGGTATTTATCAATATAATCGGGGAAGTTAAACCCCAACAAAAATTGTGGGGCCAGCAATTGATATAGACCTAGTTTATCTGCTGCCATTGCCGTGTGACTGGTTTTAAGAACTGCGCCCAGTTAGCTTAAGCTAACATTTGCGATGATACTCGGGTTTTATATTTATCTACTAATCTTGTATACCTCCCATAGATACGCATGCTGTTGGGGAGCCAACGGGCTTTAAATGGTAACAATAGGGTAATTGCATTAAAAGGGGGAATGTGAATGAGGGAATAAATGTAATGTGCAAAAAAAAATTAAAACAGCCGAAGTCTAGTCAATGGTTTGGAAGTAACATAATGTAAGCGCTTCGATACTAACTGTTTGAATTCCCTTCAATGTACGAAATTATTCTTTAAGTTTTATAGGAAATTACAAGTTATTTAACATTTTCTCTCTATCCATTTTCGATCCAATTCATTTTGGACAAGTGGCATCGTTAAAAATCTCGGTAGCAACTCTAAGAATGAAGTCCTTTGTGCTGTGCATTTTGATTATGATGAAAGAAAAATGGAGGCGAAGGAACTAGAACTCACTTCTCGAATAGCCTATCAATACGGGTTTTCAGAAGGTTAATTTTATATGCTCACCGAATAGGTGACTTTCTATATTGAATTGCTTTTTCAGCGCCTGTTTTAAATCGAATCCTATCAAACAATATTGAAAATAAAATATGGATTGAAAATCCTGAAAAGGTAATATAAGAAAACCTATGTGTTACTTTTAATCCCTAAAGTAAAATAAAAATGAACGAAATTCGCTTAGGCCCTCTTTGGGAATGTACCATACCAAATTCGATTTGAAGGAATACTAATACAGTTCAAATTGATTTAAATATAATATAGGGTATGTATTGTCAAATACTTAACTGTTTTAAGGCCCATAATATGACCAAAATAGAGGCTGAGAACAGTGAGTGTTTCAAGGCCCTAAAACTGTCTTAGAACACACTCAAAATACGAAATAAGGGCAATTGTTGAGAACTTGTTTGTTCAAAATTCCGAGAGCTGATTTTGTCTAACTTTTTAAAAAACATTAATTCCTATTTCCTCTTTTCTCTCTATATTTAGTTTTATATGTTTTAATAATAGGTATGTGTCGCATATCTGTACCACTGTGTCCCATAATTGTACCTCGCTAGTACAGATATGAGACTTACTAGTACAGATTTGCAACAAATGCTTCTATTCCAAATGGATGCATTTAAGATCAAATTTTATTCTATGCAGCTATACCTCAAAGACCCTCTATTTTTACATCCCACTTTCAGAAAAAGAAAATGGGTTAAGTCCTTTTTGGGTTTTAGCTAGTTAGTTTCTTTCTTTTCAACTGCAAGAAACTTTCATACCATACCGAAAATTTCGCACATCCCTTTTCCAATACCAAAGAAAACTGATTTATTCTTAGACGGCTTGCATAATCAGGCTCGTGCCTCGCTCTTTTTATAAATCCTTACTAAGCTCAAATCAGTTGAGAGATACGGTATCGAAAAAGGGAAGCGTGAAGGCACTATAGGAAGTAAAAGGAATAATTATCGGACAAATCAAAAGAATTTGATGTCAATTATTTCTTTTATCATATCGAAAAAAGGAAAACGTTCTGGATATAAAAAATAATAGGACTTTAAAGCTTCATGTTTAAATTTCAGTTTGTTTTAAGAACGGAACATGTACATTTTAAGGGAGCCTTCAAAAAGGTATAGCAAGAGGGTAACACGCTGAAGCGGTGTTACTTATTTTAATATTCTGATATTCAATAGTATAAGTGAATTATGGAAATTTTGATTATAGTAAATTTGCGGCAAATACTCTGGGAACCATAGTAAACATTGAAAAATTTGCGGCAAATTTATATTGAGACGGAATTTGAATTTTAGTATTTGTTTAAAAACCAATAAATTTTAGATGGCTATGAAAGCTACCCCAGAATTCGGAGTACATAAACCCGCAATGAGATTTAGGGTTTTTTGCAGCCATTTGCCATTGCAAGTGCGCCCTATTTCGATTTTACTTTACGCTTATCTGCCGGAACACTATAAAATCGAAACAGGATCCACGCGCAGGTAAGTTATGGTGGATTTGGGACGGGGAATAACTCGACTTTGGTGCGTTATTCTATATCGACGATGCCAAGCCAAGAACTAAATTGAGATATGGCCAACATACCCAACAGTTTTCTGTTAGATTATTCCTTTAAGCTAAAAAATACTCTATTTTAAAAAAACAAACCTGACAGACTATTTAATGGCTTTATTCCAGAGAGTTGGGACTTTAAATGCCAACATATCTTAAAAAACGGGAATGTTTGAAAAAATGGAGTATTAAGCAACTGAGGAATTAAAATTAATGATAATCTAGTAGCCGCTATTTAATCTTTGAGTAATTATATCCACATTTAATTATACTTTTAAAAATGTTATTGAAACACTTTACAAAATGTATTTTTTGTAAAGAGTTTTCTCTTTTGAGGCAGAATTTCCTTATTTTAAAAGAAGGGACATTTCGGAATGCCTTTTTTTGCTGAGTTTAGTAGCAACTGCTGTTTGTTATATTAATGGATATAATGATTTTAATATTCCGTTTTTTTTATCATTTCAACTTCGATATTTGATTGAGTTAAAGATTTTATTTTTCCATCCTTTAAATCCTTTTCATTAAGTTTATCAAATGCGAATTTACATTCCATTAACAAAGTCGCTAAATTCCAATTCCTTGGAAAAAATGTGCTTGACACTCTTCTTTCAATCCACTTTTTTGTTCTAACATCATAAAATTGAAATCTTGCCTGAAACACATTAGTTTGTTTATTCAGTTCAATCATTTCTAATATTTTTACCTTTTCTGGGTCGAAAAAATGAAATCCAGTTAAGTCTCCTTTTTTGATTCGTCCAATTGTTGCGTGAATAAATCCATCAACAACTGTTGGTTTAAATTCAGTTCCTGTTGGAGTTACTATTAATTTATCAATTGTAATTATGTTTTTTTCATCAACAATTTGTTGGGCTCTTTTTAGGTTTGTCGTCTTTAGAAGTTTATAAATTGGAGAATTTCTTTTAATTGCTCGTACTGATTTATAAGGTCCATTACTATCAAAAAAATCAAATGGGTAATGAGTCGGAATTCGAACAATAAAAGTTCCTGTTTTTAATTTTTGATAACTGTAGAAGTTCCGTTCCGCAGTATGTAGTATTGGAATTGCATATTTGTTGCTAACAACCATGTAAACGTATAGTACGCCTATTTCTTCTTTGATACTAATCTAAAGAAATTTTGAAATTTTTAAAAATGGTTTTATAAAAATAGTGTTTGTCCACCCCTTAAAAGAGAAACCTAAAGACAGATAGATCACTAATGATACAATTTAATTCTGAATTCAAAAGTTTTGGTGGACTTTGCAAACAAACACAAACATCTCGGAAAGCCTTTGCTAGCTATTTTTTATGCAACCAGCGTTAGCATCAATATTGTTATATCAAATTATTTATGTATAGAAATTTAAAGATGAGTTGGCCGAATTCAAATGTCATAGGATTAACATTTGGATTGGGAATCTTTTAGGTTTTTATTGTTATATCAATCTATTTCTAATGCTAAAATTAACGTTTTACCATAAATTCTCCCATTAGTTTTTTTGGCTTTTAAGAGTACTTTTTATTCCCTCCAACTTCTCCTTCAAAACCCCCATATCATCTCCCACCTTCTTATTGATAATCTTAGCATAATGCTGCGTAGTCCGCAAATCTTTATGCCCTAACATTTTTCCGACGGTTTCTATAGGTACGCCATTGGATAGTGTTACAGTAGTGGCAAAGGTATGCCGAGCCAAATGTGTCGTCATGTTCTTTTTAATGCCGCAGAGGTCACCAATCTCTTTAAGATAGGCATTGGACTTCTGATTGCTCAGAACCGGTAGCACACATTCGCCATTGACCACCTTGGGGTGGTCTTTATACTTTTCTAAAATGGCAAGGGCAGTAGGGAGTAGGGGAATGCTGAATTTCGCATTGGTCTTGGTACGTTTTGCCTCGATCCAAAGATCCCCATCGATATTCCGGACCAAATTATCTCGGTGCAATTTCTTTACATCGATATAAGCAAGACCCGTATAACAACAGAATACAAAAGTATCCCTGACCACGGCAATGCGCGGCCAGTTGATCTCTAAATCGACCAAGCGTTGCAGTTCTGCAGCGGACAGAAATTCGCGATCTACCCATTTGAACTTTACTTTGTAATTGTAAAAAGGATCTCTTTCAATCCACCCGTTGGCAACTGCCAGGCGAATGATCTTTTTAAAGTTGTTCATATACTTTAGTGCACTGTTATGGTTGCAGTCTTTGACCGACTTCATAAAATACTCAAAGCTGGTGATGAATTTTATATCGACATCCTGAACCGGAAAATCCTCTCGTTTGTATTCAGAACGAATGAATTCGGCAACATGCTTTTTGGTAGTGTGGTATCGTTTCCAAGTGCCAATGGCAAATTCTTTGCCCACCAATTTTTTCATTTGACGGTTATGCTCATCGAATACATCCAGGACCATTTTTACCTCTTTATCTTTGTCGAGATAAATATTTTTGACATCGACTGCCGTAAATGGTTTTCCGTCTTCTATTAAATCATGTTGTATTCTATTTACCATATGGCGAATTGTGGTCATAAAGCGATTCAATTCTTCAGCTTCAACATCTTTTCCCTTCAATTTATTCATCCGTGAATCCCATTTGGACGGATCTATCTTCCGATGTAAACTAATCGTTGTTCGTCTTCCATCTACCGTAATCCTTAGGTATAAGCCCGCTTTTCCATTCTTATCACGGCGTTCATCTTTTAGGTAAAAAAGGGTGGAAAAGGAATTCATCGTTTTTTAGGTGTCGATTTATATCAAATAAAGATATAAAAAAGAAAAGTGACATTTTGTTAATTAACATAATATCAGTTAATTACAAAGAAATCGACACCACTTTTAATTTTTAAAATAGGTGTCGATTTGGTGACTTTTTATATGTATTCATTTGGGTTCAAATGAAACCAAATAAAATAAAAAACCCTGTAAATCAACGATTTACAGGGTTTTGTATCAATTTGATACTCTAAAAGTGGAGCCGGAGGGAATCGAACCCTCGTCCAAACAAGCAATTACAATGCTTTCTACGTGCTTAGTTTCCGATTG
>RCMY010001621.1_pt1 | contig 21260 bp, 18 predicted proteins | sample 2041341 | NCBI WGS metagenome assembly RCMY01 (sample SAMN09708234, study PRJNA481090) | Marine sediment metagenome, whole genome shotgun sequencing project.
TGGCAGAAAGCATTTAATGATGAAGATCTAAGTTTTGAGGCATCATATGTAGGACTGCCGTCAGAGAAATTCACAGTAGAGGGTATAGGGCTTCCCGGAGATTCAGTATGGACAGGTGTGGGAGTAAGTACGGAAGTAAATGACAGATGGGCATGGTATGCAAACTATGATATGCAGATAACTGACTCTGACATTTCAAATAAAGTATTTTCAGCAGGATTCAGATTTAATGTAAAATGAGAAAGTTGGTGCAGTGATGGAGAATAACTCGGAAGAAATAGTTTAAGGTGTGTGGTTTTAACAGAGACACACACCTTTTTATTATGGAAATTATTTTTTTACTTTTTACATTCTGTATATTTGTATCTGATTACTTTATCGATAAAAGATTTTTTTATTTAATTCAGTTTCAAATTTTTATTTGACAAAAAATTATTTTTACACTATAATGCAAAAATAAAACTATTAGTTTTTGGAACAGGATGTTTACTATGTTTATTATTTTTTTATTGTATAATAATAAATACAAAATTGGAGGATAAAGTGTTAAAAATAAAGAAATACAGATGGATTTTGATTTTTATACCGATTTTGGGAATAGCGGTTCTCACTGCTTCTATTATAAGCATAAAAGCTTATATGAGAGTTTTTATACAGAAAAGATATGAAAACCGATTGGAAAACTGGAGACTGACTAATAAATTTATTCCAGAGAAAAGTATTGTTTTCATTGGGGATTCAATAACAGAGGATTTTATGCTGGATGAATACTTTCCTGATTTTTCTGTTATTAACAGAGGAATTTTTGGAGATACGACATCGGGAGTTCTGGACAGAATGAATGAAAGTGTTTGTGGACTGAGCCCGTCAAAGGTTTTTATACTGATCGGGACAAATGATCTGGAGAAAACAAATGATTCTCCTGAAATAATTGCAGGGAGAATCATAAAAATCACTGAAAAAATCAGAGAAGAAAGAAAAAATACTAAAGTCTATATTCAGTCTGTTTATTCTGTTAATAAAACAAATAACAAAAAAATAAAAAAAACTGAAGTTGGAAAAAGAAATAATGAAAAAATAAGTGAAATAAATAAGTTGTTAGAAAAAGCAGCAGATGGTAAAACAGTTATATATATTGATGTTTATAGGCATTTAACTGATGAAGGAAATAATCTGGATATAAAATATACATTAGAAGGACTGCATTTGAATGCTGAAGGTTATAAAAAAGTATCACAGCTTTTACTGCCTTATTTAAAGGATTGATTAGTGGTGCAGTATATCTGCAATCAGCTGTAAGAGAATACTTGATTATAAAATGCCAGAAAATATAAAAAAACGGAATTTGTTTTTATAGAAACTCCGTTTTTCCTGATTTTTTAATAAGATAATTTTAGACTGCCGGTATTTTTATTTTGATATACATGACTGCATTTATTTTAGCTATTCTCCAGATCTTTTTTGGATTTAAAGTTCCAGAATAGTATAAGTATTAATAATATGTAGAATATCAGTTCCTTATAAACTATATTGATAAAACCAGCAAGGAGAGAAATTAAAGTAAGAGAAACAGCAGTTGCCAGCAGGATAATTCTGCCAGATTTCCGGCTGATCAATAATAATGTTCCGGCTGAGAGTATAGCTAAGCTTCCTATTCCCAGATATAATATAAATATACTTCTTTCAAAAGTAATACGGGATGTTTCAGGTGCGTCGAAGGTAAATAAAATTAAGACTGAAAACAGTAAAGTTCTGAGAGTACCGAGTATTATAAGTATTATTCCTATAATCTTATTAATTAATTTTTTCTCCATTTCTTAGTCCTTTCTGACTTATTGAAAATTATTATATCATAAATAAATATTACAGGTAAAAATCAAAGCATTGAAAAGTAAAAAAGCTGCAAGTAAAAAATAAATTTATTAGAATTTTCCTGAATTAATTACCAACATCTTAAAAAATCTTTTTATTTTTAGTTTTTGTCCTATTTAATTGCTTACAGGCTAAAAATTTTCTCTTAATATTTTTGCTGCTTCTTTATTTCCAAATTTTTCTGCCATTAAAAAGTAATTTTTTGCAGTCTGGTATTTTTCCTGATTATAATACAGAACACCCAAATTATACATAGAATCGCTGTCATTATGTTTTGCGCCCATAAGATAATATTTCTCCGCAAGATCGTATTTCCCCTGCTCGTCATATAATAATCCCAAATTAAACATAGCATCACTGCTGTTATTTTTTATAGCCATAAGGTAATATTTTTCTGCAAGGGGAAATTTTTTCTGAATTTTATATAGTATTCCTAAATTATACATAGCCTTAGTACTGTTATCTTTTACAGCTATAAGATAATACTTTTCTGCGAGATTATATTTCTTTTGATTGTCATACAGTAACGCCAGATTAAATGCAGCATCACTGTCATTGGCTTCAACAGCCATGAGATAATACTTTTCTGCAAGAGGATATTTTTTCTGATTATCATATATAAGGGCTAAATTATACATAGCATCACTGTCATTTTCTTTTATCGCCATGAGATAGTATTTTTCGGCAAGGCTGAATTTCTCCTGATTATCATATAACAGCGCCAAATTATACATAGCGTCGCTGTAATTATTCTGAATAGCCATAAGGTAATACTTTTCCGCAAGGTTATATTTTTTTTGATTATCATAAAGTAAGCCAAGATTATACATACCGGTATCCGATTCTTCTTCTACAGCCATAAGATAATATTTTTCTGCGAGATCATATTTTTTTTGATTTTCATATATCAGGCCGAGATTGGTCATAGCACTGCCGTTATTATATTTCACGGCCATAAGATAATATTTCTCCGCAAGATCATATTTTTCCTGCTCATCATATAATAGGCCGAGATCAAACATAGCATCACTGTCATTTTCATTTTTTATTTGTAAAAGATAAGAACTCTCTCTTTCTTTGTCCTCTTTGGAAACGGCAAAGCTGTTATAATTAACGGCTAAGAGTAATAGTAAAAGAATAATTTTTTTCATAAAGCCTCCTGATTAGAATATTTAACATATTTTAACTTTAAAAATATATAAAGTCAAATGTTTATACAACAGATGTTATATGATGAAATTAAAGATAAAAATCATATTTCTGATTTTTGACAATAATGGAAATAAAAAAATGACTAATGTTATACCAGTATAATATCGAGACTAAGAACTATGGAAATTCAATAATTTTATTATATTCACAGAAGATCAGGGATAATTTATTACCATAAAGGAAAAATATTTACAGAAGAGTCAATATTGACACGGAATAAAATGCATGTTATAATTCAGATCAAATTAACACTATATGAATATATGAACGTTAGGTGATTGATATGGATTTACAAAGGAGACAGCTTACCCAGATCAGTTTTTTGTATTATGAAAAAAATATGACACAGCAGGAGATATCGAAAATAACAGGTCTGTCTAGAATAAAAGTGTCCAGACTGCTTCAAAAAGCAAAGGATATGGGTATTGTTAAAATTACTGTTGATTACAGCGGTTCTTTTCTGGAAATGGAAAATAAAATTGCTGAAAAATACAAGCTGAAAGATGTAATAATAGTAGACGACAGTATTGATACCAATTCTAAAAATATGGTTGCCTCGGCAGCTGCATATTACCTTGAGAATAACCTTACAGATGAATGTACTGTAGCAGTGGGATGGGGGACTACATTAAGACTGGTACAGAATCACATAAATCCCATAAATAAAAAAATTCTGTTTTCTCCTATTATAGGCGGGCACGGGAAGAGTCAGTTTGATATCCATGCCTCTACAATAGCGTCCAGTCTTGCCAAAGAAACGGGATGCAGCTCTCTTTCGCTTCTGGCTCCGGCATTTGCACAGACCAGTATTGATAAGGAGATTCTTTTGAATGACAACATAATTCAGGAGGTTTTAACAGCTTCGGCAAAAGCGGATTTTGCACTTTTCAGTCTGGGGAATCCTCTTATTTCAGATAACAGTATTGAAAAATCAGGTTATCTTTCGGAAAATGATATGAAGCTTCTGCATAAGGAAAATGCATTATGCGATGTAGTTTCAATACTTTTTCTAAACGATAAGGGAAAAACCTGCTGTGAAAGTATTACTAACAGAAGTATCGGTATTAAGCCTGAGGAACTGAAAAAGATACCGGTAAAAATCTGTGTTATTGAAGGAGTTTCAAAGTATATTACTGTTAAGATAGCTCTAGAAGCAGATTTTATTGATGTACTCATTCTGGATAATAAGATGGCGGAATATCTTCTGCAAAATTAATTTTGATGGAAAGCTGTAATCTGTATCTGTTAGAGATTTATTTAAAAAAGTATCTTGAATAAAAATAATCAAAAAAGAAAATATTAGAATAAGAGATGATTTTTGTATCAGGCAGAAGTCATCTTTTTTTAATGTTTTTGACTCTTAAATATAAAATGGAAATATTTTAAAAGAAATTTTTTTAGAACATAGTTCCATGATGTTTTTGAATTCGTTTTTTTATAAAAATTTTCTGGAATTAAAATAATGTAATGTGATATAAACCTTTATAATTGTAACTTTCAACTGCCAAAAAAAAATAATTATATAGAAGTAAAATTTTGTTGACAAAAAAAATAAAAAGGAATATAATCAAAATATAGAACGAAGATCTAATTAAAAATTCGGGCGAAGAAAATTGATTATAAAATTAAAGAGCTAAACGAATAAAGCAGTAAAAATATAATTGAATTTTTCAGAACTTTGTTCCAAAAAATAAAAGATAAAATTGTAAAGGAGATGAAAAAACTATAAATTGAGAAATATAATGTAAGTTATTGGTAAATATATTATGTTTAAGAAAGATGCAGATATGGCTGCATCGATTTGAAGGAGAGAAAATGAAAGCGGATAAAAAAATACTTGCGTTATTAGCTTTAAATACTTTAGCTGCAATACCAGGGGAAGCAGCAGAAAGTAAAACAGATAAATTATATAATAATATTGTGAAGAATATTCAAACAGGGAAATCAAATAATAAAAATTTTAAGCTGATAGAAAATATTTTAAAGCAGAAAAATAAAGAATTAAAAGATTTGTATTTACAAGGAAGTTATATAGTAAAGCCGGAATATTTGGAATGGCAGATATTTTTCAGCGGTTTTTATAACGAAAAAAATAAAGGCGACAATACATTGTCAAATGCAAAATATTACTCAGTTCCTCAGAAAACAAGCGGGGAAAGTACACTTGATCCAAGTCAGACATCATTATACAGTGATATGGAAATAAACGGAAAATTCAAACCGTACAGACCGGAACAGGAAAGTAAATTCGTAGATCTGGGGGTAAGTCTTAACATAAAAGGTATAGAAAAAAATATGTCTGATATAATTGTAGAAGATACGAAGCCTGTAGTGGTAAGCTCATCAGAGATAAGCTTCAATGCTCCGTCATCACTATCAATACCAAAAATAAATCTTGCAGGATTTAATCCAAGTACTCCTAAGATAACAACAATAAGTTTTAATCCTATACCAGTATTAAGCTTAAACGGAACAGGCGGAGGAAACGGCGGAATAACAGGGTTTTTCCCATATGGGGACGGCTCAGGACAAAATTCTATAATATCACAGATGGATATTACAAACGGGATAATAACAGTAAAAACAGACCGATCAACAGGGAGTGTTCCGGGAAATTGGAATTATAATAATCCTGGATATTACAGCTATACATTGAATAATGTAACAGGTGCACCATCAGCAGGACTTGTATATGACAGCAGAAGTATATATAATCCCGGGACAGGAACATATACTTATGAACAGGCGCTGCTGCCTACAGTAGTATACACAGATTCGATTAACAATAATCCGGGAGGATATACAAGCAGTGTACAGGGCGTGTTTAAAGTAATAGATAATCCGGTAACAAGATTTGGTACTCCGGGCGGAAATGTAAATGATCTTACAGTAACTCTTGAAGGGGATGTGCCAGATGCGCAATTTTTGGAGCAGATACTCCATTATGATGAACACTACAGCGGAATACCAGATCCTGTCAGCGGTATGTGGAAAACATATACACTTGATGAACTTGAGGAAAGAAGCTGGATAACATCAGCGGAAAAATCAGAACTGGCCGGAAAATTTCTGGATACTGCACTTGGTCATACTACAGCAAACAGACCATTTCAATATGTAGAGAATAACAGTACATGGAATCTGAAAGGATCCAATGTAGTAGGGGTAAATATACAGGCTCACGGCGGATGGTCAGATGCAGACAGCATCTTTATGAATAAAGGGAAAATAACAGGATTAAATGAAGCAAGCAGTGCGAATAATCTTATCGGAAAACAGGTTGCATTTATGTTTACGGAAGGAGCGGCTCAGAGAAAACAAGAAGGCTTTGATAATACAGGAACAATAGAAATGAGAGCACCTCAAAGTGTAATCTATCTTATGACAAGTAATGCTTCTTCATATAACTACTCTGAAAACTCAGACAGTTACGGGAATAACAATGTAAATGATAATCCCGGAAAGCATTTTTTGATGAACAGCGGTGATATTAAACTTTACGGGAACAATAATATCGGAGTGTATACTAATAATGCCCCGTTGATGAACAAATATAGCAATGAGTATAACTATACAACGAGCTGGAATAAAAGTAAAGGAATAAGCAACGGTCTTCAAAGAACAGAAATAAGATTTAATAATCCTCTTACAATACTCGGAGATCAAAGTATAGGAGTGGATATAGAAAGAGAACTTGACTTTGCCGATTCCAAAATAAAACTTGATATCGGAACGGAGAATCCGAGACAGAATGTAGTAAACGCAGCAGGTGTCAACGGACTGGAAAACAGCGGAAATACAGCAGGCGGTGATGCCTTGTATACTGACGGCTCAGCCGGTATCTATGTTAATATGACCGGGAATGTAATTTATGAATCTAAGTATGTATATGATCAGGTTAATCCGGCAAATAACATAAGTATATCAACAAACCATATAGATAACCCGCAGTTTACACTGTCAGACTATCTGCTAAATGTAGGTTCATACTCAAGAGGCGGTGCAGGATTAAGAGTAGAGGAATACGGAGATGTAATACTTGGTTCATCATCTGATGCTTCTACTAATCATGAAATAAATCTTCTTGCAGGAGGAAAAAATAATGCAGGAATATATATTTCAGGAGATAATGCACAGGTGACTACTGACGGAATGATATTAAATATTGATGGAACAGAGCAGGTAGGAACTCAGATAGAAAATAACGGTACATTTTATCACAAAAACGGAGTAATAACAGTTAACGGAACTGATAATACAGGAATAGCAGTAAAAGCAACAGGATACGGGGAACTTTCAGGAGGAACAGTAAATGTAAAGGCTCATAATCTTGGTGTATATAATAATGAAAAATTTAATATGGCAAGCGGAAAAATATCAGCAGACGGAGCAGCAGCAGTAGGAGTATACAGTGCACTGTCAAACCTTGATACCAATCTTTCAGGAGGAACAGTAAGGGCAGAAAACGGAGGAATAGGACTTTATTCAGACAGAAACTCTGTAATGAATCTTTCGCAGGGACTAACATTACAGTCGGGAAATAAAGGACTTCTATTCTATAACTATGATACAGCAGGACTTGCAGGGAAATACAACATGACCGGAACAGTAGCAGCAACAGTGGAAAACGGAGGAAATGCCTTTTATGTGAAGAACGGGCAGGCTCTGACAGGTTATTTAAATAATTCATTTACAGGAAGCGGAAAACTGGATTTAACAATGCAATCAGGATCAAAGCTGTACATACTTGAAGGAAAAGGAACGACAATGAACTTAACAGCAATAGACAGTATGTCAGCACCCGGTTCTCTTCTTACTCCAAATGTAGAAATAAACAGTGCGAGTGCAAGTGACTATATACCATTATCAATGGATAAAGGAACTCTTGTACTGGACAGAAGTGTAAATCTTGATAACAGTTCTGATATATACAAAAGATCAGAATTTACATCGGTATCAGTAAATGTAAACAGCGGGACAACATTATCGGGAACACAAAATGGACAGATAGGAATTGCACAGAAAAACTACAGCGGAACAACAGGAATAAATGAAATAAAATTGGATAATGCAGGAGTAATAGATCTTTCAGGAAATAATTCAGTGGGGGTAGCAGCGGATTACGGACATGTAATAAACAGTAATAAAATCCGGACAACAGGATCAAATTCAATAGGAATAGTATCTGCAAACGGAACATTAACAGAAAATAACGGTGAAGTAGTAATAGGGGGATCAGATACAGCAGGAATCTACGGAGTAAATTATCTTGACGGAGTAACATCATCAACAGTATTGGGTTATGGAGATGATAGTATAAATATAAATAATAACGGAAAGATAACTTCGACAGGTACAGACAAAGTATACGGAATCTATGCGGATAACACAGCAGGAGCAGCATCTTCTGTAATATTAGGTTCAGGCTCAAATATAGACCTTAGAACATCAAACGGAGCAGTAGGAGTATATGTAAATAATACAAATGTAACAGGTGGCGGAACAGTAACTGTAGGAGCAAACGGACTTGGAATGTATGCTAAAGACAGTAATGTAAATCTGACAGGAATGACACTGAATCTTTATGGAAACAATGCATTAGGATTCTATCTTGACGGGACAACAAACTTCTCGGGAAGCGGAAACATAAATGTAGATGGTCAGAACATAGCATTATTTAATACAAATTCAAGCGGAAGCTTTGCAAATAATTTTAATGTAACATCAACAGCAGGCTCAAGCTATGTGGTAGGAAACGTAAATAACGGAACATTCTATTATAATGGTACGGCAAATTTAGGAGCAAACGGAAGCCTGATAAACGGGGCAAATTCGGCAGTGCTTCTTGATACGGCATCAAATATAACAGGGACAGGATCAAATATAGTGGGAGCCGTATTAAACGGTCAGTATACAGGAACAGCACCTGCAGGTTTTACATCAGCTGTAGATGGAGAAAACAGAGGTTTAATAGCTCTTGGTGATAATTCGGCAGGTTTGTATGGAACAAACGGGGCAAAACTTCTGAATAAAGGAAGTATAAATGTAGGAAATGCTTCAATAGGCATGTCAGGGAAAGGAACTGGTTCATCACTTACAAATGGCGGAAATATAACATTGGGAGCAGGTTCGGAAGGAATATACGGAAATGAAAGTACAAGTATAATAAATGCAGGAAATATAACAGGGATTTCTGTGAGCGGGACTGGTATTTATGCAGAAAGTACATCGGCAATGTCAATAAATAACAGCGGAATAATAGACATGCAGGGAAATGATTCAAGAGGAATCTATGCCAAAGGAACAGGAATAAAAACAATAGTAAATACAGGAACAGTAAAAACAGGAAATTCATCAGATGTATCAAAGCCCGGAACAGGAATTTACAGTGATAATACAGGAGATATAATAACAAATAACGGGACAGTGGAGACCGGAGTATCATCAGCAGGGATTTACAGTAAATCAGGAACAGTAAACCAAAACGGACAGATAAAAGCAGGATCAAACGGAACAGGAATTTATGCAGACGGAGCAGCAGTAAACCTTGCAGCAGGATCTGTACTGGAGACAGGGACAGGCAACGGAGTGGGAGTATATGCATTAAACGGAGCAGCAGTAGTAAATAACGGAACAACAATAACAGGGAATGAAAGCTACGGATATGCATTAAAATCAGGAGCTAATCTGACAAATAATACAGCAGCAGTACTGGGAGAAAGTGCAGTGCTTGTGTATGCAGACGGAGCAGGAACAGTAATAAATAACGGTAATATATCAATGACAGGTTCTAATAATGTGGGGATATACAGTGAAAACGGCGGTACAATAGTAAACAGCGCTGTAATAACAGGTATAACAGGTCAGGCCAATATGGGAATATATAACCATGGGGGAAGTATAAATAATACTGGGAATATATCAGTAGGGGATTCAATAATAATAGATCCGAATGATTCGACAAAAAACAGTTATGCAATAGGAATTTACGGAGATAATTCAGTAATGGAAAATTACGGGGACATATCAGTAGGAGCAAACGGAGTAGGAATTTATACAAAGAAAGCATCAGTGCCGGCAAAGAACTATGGAGATATAACGAGCAGCTCAGACGGAGCAATAGGAATATTTGCAGAATACAGCAAAGTGGAGAACTACGGAGATATAACACTCGGAGGAAAGAACTCTATAGGTATCTACGGAAACAAGACATCAGATATAGTAAACCACGGCGTAATAACTTTGAATAATGATGATTCTACAGGAGTAATGCTGAATATAAATTCAACGCTGGATAATCAGGGAACTATAAATGTCAACGGAAATAACAGCAGTGCAGTAGTCTTAAAAGGCGGATCAAAAATAATAAACGGCGGTACAATGAATATAGCCGGAGGAGTAACAGGTTCAACAAATATATCGTACGGCGGAACAAGCTATCCGATACCAAGTATAATAAATGCAGGAGTAATAAGAGTATCGGAAAACTTTGAGACAAAAGGAATAGATATATCAATAAAAGTAGACCCGGCAACAATAACAGCACCAACAATAGCAGCAGATGCCGGAGCAGCCTTTGTATCAAATGCGGTAAAGTTTTATGCACCGACATTTAATACGACAGATCCAATAGGAATTTTAAGCGGATTTACTGCCGGAACACATGCAGATGTATATAAATTCGAAGACGTATTTAATCCTTTGACAGATGATCATGGAGGACAAAATACAGGACTGGTAAAAGTAAAAAGTAAATCATTGACATGGAGTGCGACACCGGTAATGGATGAGGATGGATGTGTAGATATCTGGATGCAGAAAATACCATATGATGATTTTACATCAGGATTATGGTATGAAGACTTTGGCCGTGCGCTGGATGAAAAGTATGCCGGCTCTGTGGGAAAAGCAGGACAGATATTTGACAAACTGGACAGTATAGAAACAGAAAGTGATTTTAGAAAGACAATGGCAAGTTTATCAGGAAATATGTATGCTAATATGAATCAGAGAGAGGAGACAATAATAGATGTTTTAGGTACATCGTTAAATCTTCTTCAGGACTCAAAAAATAACACAAAAGAAAATGTAAAAATAAATGTGATAGCAGGAAAAGGAAAGCTGACAGAAGATACAGACGGTGTAACAGGTTACAACTATGAATCTGTGGGAGTGCTGGCCTTAAGGGAGGTAGAAAGAACATATAAACATACATTCGGATACTCAGCAGGATATCTTCATACGAACTATGAAATGCTGGACGGAAACAGCAGTGAAGAGGATGCGGATACATTACAGCTCGGATTGCATAATAAATACAGATCGAATGACTGGATATTAAGAAATGATTTGTTGGGAAGAGTGAGTTTCCATAATACAGACAGAAATATAGACTGGACAAATACAGGAAGATCAGAAATGAACGGAACATATGAAACTTACAGCATAACAAGTGATAATAAATTAGGGAAAGAACTTTCACTTGGGAAAAATGCGAGCATAACACCATACGGCGGATTAGATGCAACTTATATTACAAGACCGGCATTTAACGAAAATGGTCTTGAAGCGCTGGAAGTACAGGGGAATAATGCATGGAGCATAATGCCAAAAGCTGGAATGGAACTAAAAGGAGAACTTCCATTGGGAGAAAAGAAACAGTGGAAACTAAAAGGTGCGGTAGATATAGCTTACGGTTATGAGCTGGGTGACTTCAATGAGAGAGAATATGCAAGATTGGTAAATGTAGAGCAGAATTATCATAAACTGTCAAAACCGGAGGAAGAAAAAGGAATACTAAGTACTAAAGCAATAATAGGGGCAGAGATAGAGGACAGATACGGAATTTTTCTTACAGGAGAGTATAAAACTGGTAATAACAGTGAAAATGAATACAGAGCAGGATTGACTTTGAAAGCGGTTTTTTAGGAGTTGAGTATTTGAGAACAGGAGATAAAATAGGGAATTTCCTGTTCTTACAGAAAAAGAATTTTGAATTAGGTTAGCATAGATTTTGTAAAAATTGTGAATAAAAAATATATTCTTATGCAATATGTGGTATGTTCATATAAGAAATAATATTATTTTATTCAGATGGAAAATTTATAAATAAAACTTTTGATAAAAATAAATTCCTCAAAATATTTATTTAACATATGCAGTGAATATTTATGAATTTCGTCAGGTAATAATATAAGGGCTGAAATAGCTTTTAGCAGTAAAATTAAAAACCATCCGGCAGGATGGTTTTTTTGGTATAACTAAATATTTTTAAATTGATTGATCAGAATTTTTATTGCGGATAAGGTGTATTTTTTTAGCTCGCCTTCTCCGTTCTGTGTGCTCCATTCATAAGCAAAACCTCTTATGGTAGTGAGAAAAACAGAAAGAATAAAATTTTCGGTATATTTATTATTAAAATAATTATTAGAATAAGCATCCTTAATAAGCAATTTCATCTGAGAGCCTAATAAATAAGTTTCCGAATCAATGAAGTGATCGCTTAGTTTCAGATAAATAATATATTTGCAAAATTTGGGTCCGTATTTTAAAGCAAAATCTGTATAAATATCAGCGATTAATTCTATTTTTTCAAAAATATTTTTATTTTTACTTTTTTGCAGGAAAATTTTTATTCCCATTTCATCAGAAGAATAGTAAATCATTTTGATAAGATTTTCTTTTGACCCTATATGGTGATAAAATGAGCCGTTAGAAACTCCGGCTGCTGCACATATTCTTCTGACAGAAACATCTTCATGATCATTTTCCATGAATAATTTTTCTGCGGCAGATAAAATTTTTTCTTTGGTATTAACTCCCAATTTTGCCTCACCTCTCTTAAAATTATTAGTATTAAGAAGCTAAAAATACAATTACATTATATAATGAAAAATTTGAAAAATCTATGTTTTATTTTTGTATTCGTAAAAATATGATATAAATTCAAAGATAAATTTATATTTTTACGTAATTTTTTAGAAACAGCAAAGGGCAGCTTGAGTTTTTCAAATAAATATAAAACTGGTAAAATTTATAAAATAATGGAATTATATGCAGATAGTACTCTAAAAAAGTATATTTCAGCCTTTTAATATAAAATAAATTTTATTCCTTGTTGACAATATAAAAAAATATTGTATAATATTACTGAAAGAACATAAGAACATATAGTGAACAAATGATCGTTTGTAAAAAAGATTGAGAGGAGGAAAAAGTATGAAAACATATAAAATATTGGTAGCCTGTGGAAGCGGAGTTGCTACAAGCACTGTTATTGCTGACAGAGTAAAGAGGTTATGCGAGGAGAATGGCTTTAATGTTAATGTACAGCAGGTAAAGGTAGTGCAGGTAGAAAATATGTCCAAAGATTTTGATCTGATTGTAGCAAGTACAAAGATACCTGATACTGTAACAACACCTTATGTTTTTGCCATTAATTACTTAACAGGAGTAAACAGAGAAAAAACCGATTCTGATGTTATAGAGAAGCTGAAAAAAATAGCAGGATCAAATTAGTCTTACAAATAGTCTGTTATTTTAAATGAAAAGTAAATATGTCATTGCACAGGAAATTTTGGGATATACATTTTTCGAGACAATTAAGGAATACAATATAATAAAAAAATATAGGAGGTATTATTAATCATGAGAATCAAAATGTCCGAAGATCTGATGTTTTCAAGAATTGTTCTTGGATTTTGGAGGATGGATGAATGGAACTTAAGCACGGAAGAGCTTATTAAGTTTTTGGAAGAATGTATGGATATCGGAATAACAACAATGGATCATGCTGATATCTACGGGAATTATACATTTGAGGAGCTTTTTGGAAAAGCGCTGGAATTAAGACCTGATCTGAGAAAAAGGATGGAAATAGTAACAAAATGTACAATAGTCTATCCATCTGCAACTGTAAGAGTAAAGTATTATGACAGCAGTGAAAAATATATTGTTTCTCAGGTAGAAAGATCGCTTAAAAATATGCGTACAGATTATCTGGATACACTACTTTTACACAGACCAGATCCGTTTATGGATCCTGAAGAGGTATCCAGAGCATTTGATAAATTACACAAAGACGGAAAAGTAAAAAGCTTCGGAGTTTCGAACTATTTGCCGCATGAATATAAAATGCTGAAATCTTATCTGAATGTACCTCTTGTTACCAATCAGGTCGAGCTTTCATGTCTGCATATGGAAAACCTTGAAAACGGAACTATTCCTATGTGTCTTGAAGAGAGAATACATCCTATGATATGGTCTCCACTGGCAGGCGGTAAGATATTTACCGGTGACGGAGAAAAAGAAGTACGTTTGAGAGAAACTCTGGAAATAGTAAGAGAGGATATCGGAGCAGATTCTATAGATGTGGTTGCATTTGCCTGGCTGCTTTCACATCCTGCGAAAGTAGTTCCGATAACAGGCTCGGGAGAAATGAAGTATGTAAGAAAACCAGTGGAAGCACTAAAATATAAGCTTACACCCGAGCAGTGGTTTATGATATGGACAGCGGTAAAAGGTCATAAAGTATTATAATTTTGCATAATCTTCCGTATTGATATTAATAAAACCGGATATCCGGTTATTATGATAAAAGAAAATTATAAATGGAGGTTTATAAATGGAAATATTACAATGGATTTTGGGTCTGGGTGCTTCTGTAATGCTTCCTATTATCATGTTTGTTTTTGCCATGATAATGGGAGCAGGCTTTACAAAATCATTCAGATCAGGTATTACTATCGGAATTGGTTTTACGGGAATCAATCTTGTTATCAATCTTCTTACCTCTTCGCTGGGACCGGCTTCAATAGCAATGACTGAAAGACTGGGACTGAATCTTACCATTATTGATATAGGATGGCCTGCGATGTCCGCTATATCATGGGCATGGGTTGCTGCCGGTCTTCTGATTCCGGTTGTTCTTGTTATTAACTTCATAATGCTGTCCTTAAAATTAACTAAAACAATGAATGTGGATTTATGGAATTTCTGGCAGTTTTCATTTATAGGGGCAGCAGTCACTGCTACAAGCGGAAGCGTAATGTGGGGAATGGTGGCAGCCAGTGTTGCGGCAGTCATCGCACTTCTTCTGGCTGATTATACACAAAAATATATTGAAAACTATTTCGGTATGCCGGGAATTTCTTTTCCGCACCTGACAGCTCTTGGATTCATGCCGCTGGTTATTCCGCTTAACTGGATTTTTGACAGAATTCCCGGAATAAACAAATTATACGCAAGTCCTGATACGATCAGAAAAAAATTCGGAATATTCGGAGAGCCGATGATAATGGGAATAATCATAGGAGCATTACTTGGAATTCTGGCAGGCTTTGGAGTAAGTGAAGTTTTGAAGCTGGCTATTGCGATGGCATCTGTTATGTTTATTATGCCGAAAATGGTGGCAATATTAATGGAAGGACTTATACCTGTTTCTGAGGCTGCAAGAGAATTCATGGCTAAAAAATTCGCAGGGCGGGAAATCTTTATCGGGCTGGACGCGGCAGTATCTCTCGGGGAGCCGTCAGTTATAGCAGTGGGGCTATTAATGGTGCCGATTACTATTATTCTTGCCTTTATTGTTCCGGGAAATCAGCTGCTGCCATTTGCTGATCTGGCTGTTATTCCGTTTATAGTATGTCTGATTACGGCAATGTCAAAAGGAAACGTAATAAGATCTTTGATGATATCTACGATTGTTATGGCAATTGTACTCGTATTTGCTACAAATCTTGCACCTGCTGAAACAATTATGGCAAAAACAGCAGGAGTAACATTGCCTGACGGAGCGACATTAATAGGAAATCTGGACAGAGCAAATTTAATAACGTGGCTTCTTGTTAAATTTTTCTCGTTATTCAAATAAAAAAAACTAAAAACAAAAGGAGAATGAAACTATGAAATTGACAAAAAAAGAATTTTTAAAGTATGTAGATCACTCATTATTAAAACCAAATCTTACAAAAGAGGAGGTAGTGGCAGGTCTGAATTTTGCAAAGGAAAATGAATGTGCGGCTGTTTGTATTAATACCTGCAACCTTGATCTTGCTTATGAAATTTTGAAAGATACGGATGTAAAAATAGGAACTGTTATTGGATTTCCTTCAGGAGCGCATACTACATTTTCAAAAGTAGCGGAAACTATAGATGCTTATGCAAGAGGAGCAGTAGAAATGGATATGGTTATAGATATAGGAGCACTTAGAAACGGTGAAGCCGATGATGTGAGAAAAGATATAGAGGCTGTGGTAAAAGCCAGTCCGGCTATAGTAAAGGTTATTTTTGAAAATTATTACCTTACTAAGGAAGAAATTGCTCTTGCATGTAAACTGGCGGAAGAAGCAGGTGCACATTATGTTAAGACTTCTACAGGTTTTGCTCCGGGTGGTGCAACTGTGGAGGATATAAAATTAATGAGAGAGTCTGTTTCGGATAAGGTGAAAGTAAAAGCTGCCGGAGGAATATCAACATATGCAGACTGTATAGCAATGATAGAGGCCGGATCAGACAGAATAGGAATAAGCAAAACACAGGAGATTTTAAAAGAACTTGAAGCAGGAATGTGATTTTATGAAAGAGCTGAGAATTCTTATGGCAGGCGGTCTGACACAGGATAAATTTGAAAAGAAAATAAAGGAACTGGAAGAAATATTAAAAAAAGAAAATATAACTCCTGTTATTACGACAGTTAATACTTATGAACAAAAGGATTTGTCATCTTTCGAGGAAAGCAACGATATGGTTCTTGCAATGGGAACGCTTAATATCGAGTCGGAGCTTCCTGTAATAAACGGTATGGGCCTTATGTACGGCTGGATGGATAGAAATAAAATGATAGAAGAGATATTGAATATTGAAATAAAAAATTGATAACAGGCAGGTGTGGAAACAGATGACACAAGGTGTACTGAATTTGAAAAAAGAGTTAATATGGCTGGATGTTGACTTTCATTCAAAGGAAGAATTATTTAGAGAAGTAGGAAGAAGATTCGGTGAATTGGGATATGTAAAAAGCAGTTTTTCTGATGCACTTATGGAAAGAGAAAGTAAATTTCCCACAGGGCTTGCCACAGAGCCGTTTCAGGTAGCGATTCCTCATACTGATCCCGAACATGTAATAAAAGAAGCGGTCAGCTGTATAAGACTTGTTAATCCTGTAAAATTTAAGGATGTGGGAGATGAGGAAAATGAAATAAATGCTGAATTTATTTTTGTGCTGTGCATTCTTGAACCTGAAAAACAGATTGATGTGTTAAAATCACTGGTAGAAGCTTTATCTAATGAGGAAATAATGAACGGGATAAAATCAGCAAAAACTCCTGATGAGGTATACGATTTATTAATATATGAAGATTAGACAGTTTTCATGAAATAAAAAAATTTTTAGAGATATATTATTTTTAGCAGACAGGAAGAGAAATTTTTTATAAATTTTCTCTTCCTGTTTTTTATATGAGAATATTATGAAGCAGCAGTACAGTATTTAATTTTTTCTGATATAAAATATTGCTGCTTTTTCTCTACAGCTTTATGATAACTTATGCTTTGATAATAATTTTTATCATTTATTTTTGATTCTTTATGGTTTTATTTGTTATAAAGTTGATAAATTAAGATGAAATGTGGTAGAATGAAGTAAAAAGAATCATATTATGTGAAACTATTTGGAGGAAAAATGTTAGAAGCAGAAAGAAAACAGATAATTATTGATAAATTAATGAAAAAAAAGAGCATAAAAGTAAACGAGCTGGTAGAATATTTTGGAGTTGCCAAATCAACAATAAGGAGAGATCTGGATTCGCTCGAAGCTTCCGGAGTATTAAAAAGAACTCATGGGGGAGCAGTTTTAAATGAAAATTCTATACCCTCTACTTCATATAATGAGAAAGAAGATCCCTATATAGAGGAAAAAAAGCTTATTGCTAAAAAAGCTGCGAGCCTTGTAAAGGATAATGACGTGGTTTGCCTGAATTCAAGTACTGTTACTATATTAATAGCAAAAGAAATAACTGCTAAAAATGTTACAATAGTTACTAATAACCTTGATGTGGCAATCTATATTTCGCAAAAAGAAGGAATTGACCTTGTGGTTACAGGAGGAAATTTTATCCATAAACATAATTCTATGGAGGGACCTGCTACAGTAACTCAATTTTCTGAAAACAGGTATAATATAGCCTTTATAGGAACAAACGGTATAGATTCTAAATTCGGAGTCTGCACTTATACATCTCTTGAGGCAGAATCCAAAAAAATAATAATAAAAAATTCAAAAAAAACATTTATAGTATGTGAACATACCAAATTTGACAATTTTGGTTTCAAAAAAGTAGCATCTTTGGATGAAATTGACGGAATTATAACTGATTATAAAATTAATAAAGAAATTTTGGAAAAATACAGTGAAAAAACAGATATTATAATAGCTTCCCCTGACAATGCGGATTAAAAAAGGAGGGAAACCATGAAAGAAAATAAAAAAAGTCAGCAAATCGGCTATGATATATCATATGCAGAAAAATCAGACATAAATGAATGGATGAAATTGGTAGATGTGGTAAAAAATGATTTTCCGGGATTAATTAAGGAAGAGTATGAAAAAATACTGCTGGATAATATAGAGTCTAAAACAGCCTTATGTGCGAAAGTCAAAGATAAAATAATCGGAGTATTGCTTTTTTCAGTAAAAGAAAATATTTTATCTTTTCTTGCCGTTCACCCGGAATACAGGGGAATAGGAACGGCTACGGCTTTAATCAGCAATATGGTAAAGAAATTTCCCCAAAACAGTAATATATGGGTTACCACTTACAGAGAAGGAGATACCAAAGGAGAAGCCGCCAGAATTTTATATAAAAAATGCGGTTTTGAAGAAGGTGAATTAATTGAAGAATTTGATTATCCATGTCAGAAATTTGTGCTGCATGTAGTCTGAGTGCAGGTTTTTAGATCGGATTAAATAAAATTACAATGAACGGAGTTGGGGTATGATACAATCACTGGCACATATTGCCTTAATAGTAAAAGATTATGATGAGGCCATAGATTTTTATACGAATAAATTACATTTTACACTTATTGAAGATACTTATCAGCCGGAGCAGGATAAACGCTGGGTAATAGTGGCACCTCGAGGATCTGCGGGGACAACATTGCTTTTAGCAAAGCCCTCTAATCCGGAGCAGGAGACATTTATAGGCAATCAGGCCGGGGGCAGAGTCTTTTTATTTCTGGCAACAGATGATTTTTGGAGGGACTATAATGATATGCTTTCTAAAAATATAGAGTTTGTAAGAGAACCTAAAGAACAAGAATACGGGACAGTAGCGGTCTTCAAGGATTTGTACGGAAATCTGTGGGATTTAGTTCAATTTGCCGAGGGGCATCATGCTTCTGTATAGGTAAAATAACAAGAGATCAATTGTTGAAATTTAATAAAAAAAATTGAGAGTCGATAATTTGGATAAATTATTTCAGTCTCTCATTTTTTATTGCTGTAGAAAAAATAAGGTATACAGTAGAAATTATAAAGATATAAATAATATAAAAATGTAAAAATTCTATTTATTATTTTATAGAGAAAAGTTACATTTATGTCTTTTGATTTCGAACAATATAATGAAACTATTGTACTACAATTTATGTTGTATAAACAGTTGTTTTTACAATAAAAATAGAGAATCTAATTAATTTAAAATAAGTTATTTATATATTATATATGAAATTATTTTTTGAATTAAAATATTATTCTTTGTTAATAATGGATTGATTCATATTTTTGAAAACAAATAATTTTTTTTTATTAAAAATAGAATAATAAAAAAATATAAAAAAATATTCTAATATAATATTGAGCAAACGGTTAAATAAAAGTACGCCTTTGTTAAATTTTACGAATAGAAAATACATGTTTTAAGCGATTATTACAAGTCGGACAAATTATTATTCTTTTATTCTATTTACATTAAAATTGACTTTAAAGCTAAAATTTAGTAAAATATTTATATTAGTATATTCGTAAAATTTAACAAAGGCGAATATATAAAAAAACTTATAAAATATAACTTATTTTGAAAGGAGGTTTAATGAAGAAAAGTATAATTGCAATGTTAATTATTGTCAGCTGTATCTCTCTGGCAGCTAAGAAAAATAAGCAGGAAATTGAAGTTCCGAATATGGAAGCACAAATGGAAAAAGCAGATAAAATAGAAAACTATAGAGCCAAGAAAGATGTAGCCTGGCATAAAACAGAATATAACAAGGTGTTGAAATACCTTAACAAATCTAAAAAGTAGGAGGCAGAATGAAAAGGATAATTTTGATTTTTTTACTGTTAACACTGTCATTAGTGGCTTTTGGCGAGGAAATAAAAGTAGACAGATCAGTGGAAGAAAGTATAACAAAAGACTATGATCAGGACGGAGTCTATTCCTCGTATGAAAAAGCTTTGAGAAGAGCTCAGGAGTCAGTATATGTAAAGCTTCCTGAAAAAAGAGGGTACTGGTATACAATACTGGACAGAGTAAAAGCAGAGGAAGAGGAACTGATGCCGGAAGAAATTAACAGAATGAGAAGAAGGTAGCACTTAGGGAGGAAAAATGAAAAAAACAATAATCTTGATATTTTTGACAGTAATGGGAACGATGCTTTATTCAGCACCGACTTATGAATATAAAAGAGAATTAAGGGAAGGTGCAAGAGGAAAATGGACAAATCTGAGAAAACATCTGAACAGCGGTCAAAGGCTGGAAAAAGAGCTTATAAAAGTAGATAAACAGATAGATAAAAAAGTAAATGAAATACAGGAAATAGAAGATTTATTATTCAGAATAGAACAGTACAAGGCAGCAAATAATATAAGATAACAGGGAGGAATAATGAAAAGAAATAAGAAATTATTAGTATCATTTCTAGCACTGAATGCGATACTAACATCTTATGCACAGGCAGAAACAGTACAATCGGCAAGATACGAGCGAATGTATAACAGTATAGTAAAAAATATGGAAAAAGGAAGTCCAAACGAGCAGACCTACCAGACGATACAGAGAATACTGAATCAAAAAAATAAAGAATTAAAGGATTTATATTTACAGGGAGATTATATAGTAAAGCCGGAATATCTGGAATGGCAGGTGTTTTTTACAGGGTTTTATGATGAATACAGCGAA
>RCMY010001624.1_pt1 | contig 21241 bp, 19 predicted proteins | sample 2041341 | NCBI WGS metagenome assembly RCMY01 (sample SAMN09708234, study PRJNA481090) | Marine sediment metagenome, whole genome shotgun sequencing project.
CGACGACCGCTTGAATCCGCCCAATACTGTTCTCACGATTATCATAAGATCCTGCGCCAGCATGGCTTGAAGGTATTTCCTCGCAATGGCAAATCACGATGTGCTCGAACCTGAATTCTGCAACCCTGCGGCGGGATGGGAGAAAGGCCAGATTGAGAAGAACGTCCGGGACGCGCGGCATCGGTTTTGGCAGCCTATGCCGGAGCATTCTGACCTGTCGGCGCTGAACAATTGGCTGGAACAGCGCTGTATCGCGTTGTGGCACGATATCCCGCTCGGAGCTGTGCCCGGCAGTATTGCCGATGTTTGGATACAGGAGCAGGACGCGCTGCACTTCCATCTGATGAGTAAGCTTTATGAGCGCACCAGCGTCATCATCACAACAAGCCTGAGCTTCAGCGAATGGGCCACGGTCTTTGGCGATGCTAAAATGACCACCGCACTGCTCGACCGCCTGACCCACCGCTGCCACATCTTGGAAACCGGGAACGACAGCTTCCGCTTCAAGGCAAGCTCTGTCGCAGCAGCCAAAAAGAAGAAGGAAGACAATCATGCCTTGACCCAAGACTGACCCCCGAAACATAACTTAAAGATGGGTCAGTTCTCGATGGAAAAATCGGGTCACTTCTGCATGGAAATTAACAAAGCACGAAGGCAGGCTGAAATGGCAGTCTTCGAATACATCAACGGCTTCTGCAATCCGCGGCGCCGCCATTCAGCACTGGGTTGGAAAAGCCCTGTCGCAGTCGAACGGAAGGTGGCTTGAACAAGCGCCGAGGGCGGCACGAATGCGGGATACGTGCAGGGTACTCGTCTCCCAAAAAACGGCGTCCTTCGGGGCGAGACAATCCAGTCTAACAAAAATACCGCATTTTTGAATTGGTGGAACGGCTTGCCTTTGTGAACAGTATCAAACAAATTTAAATCACCGCTAACCCGCGCTGCTATAAATTATTTGAAGGCTCCCAACGCAGATTGATTTTTGGTGTTTTAGGGTACGGCGCTAATTCTAGGAGGAATGCTGCACAGAAAGGCCCAACGATACAGGCTGCCAGAACGCAGAAGACTGCCGGCAACAGTTGCTGTGAATGTCCCATAGGAGGAGAACCCCATGTCCACCGAAGCCATAGACCCACGTCAGCCATCGCTGATGCTGGCCCTCGTACCGGTCGTCCTGACCCTGTTTCTGCTAGGGCTGCAATTATTCTATTTTGGCGATTTCACTCCGCAAATTCCACTGGCCATCGGCCTGGGGATCACGGGCCTTCTGGGCATCTATCTGGGCCATGATTGGGGCAGTATGGAGGACGGCGTCTTTCGCGTTATCAATGTGTCGCTGCCATCAGTTTCGGTGCTGATCGTCGTTGGTATGATCATTGGTGTCTGGATCGCAAGCGGCACGGTGCCGACGATCATCTACTATGGGCTGACCATTCTGACACCGCAGATATTTCTGGCTGCTGCCATGATAATGTGTGCTGTGGTTTCCGTGTCGCTGGGCACGTCCTGGGGCACAGTCGGCACTGTGGGCCTTGCGCTTATGGGCATCGGTGCGGGCTTTGATGTGCCAATGTACTGGACAGCCGGTGCTGTTGTCTCGGGGGCATTCTTTGGTGACAAGATTTCGCCGCTGTCGGATACGACAAACCTTGCCCCTGCCGTGACCGGGCAGGACGTCTTTGCCCATATTCGCAACATGATGCCGACGACCATTCCTGCCATGCTGATTGCACTGGGCATCTATGTCTGGGTGGGTTTCAGCCTGGTGGGTGACACCGGCGCCGCCTCGTTTGAGCGAATTGATGCGATCACAAGCGCACTTCAGGCGAACTTTGCGATTTCTGCGTGGCTGTTGGTTCCGGCGCTGTTGGTTATCGGATTGGCCATTGCCCAGAAACCGCCAATCCCGTCGCTGTTTGCAGGAGTGCTTGCCGGTGGCCTCACCGCGATCATCGCGCAGGGTGCGTCCCTGCATGACGTTTTCGAGTTTGCGAATAGTGGCTACAAGATCGAAACTGGCGTCAGCGAGATTGACAGCCTGCTGAACAGTGGCGGTATCCAGTCGATGATGTGGACGATCTCTCTGATCCTGATCGCGCTTGGCTTTGGCGGCGCGCTGGAGCGCACCGGTTGCCTGCAAACCATCATCGCGGCAATCCTGACCAAAGTTCAGAGCTTTGCAGGCGTGCAGACAGCGGCCATCGCTACCTCTTTTGCCACGAACATCGTGGCCGGCGATCCCTACCTGTCAATTGCACTGCCCGGACGCATGTATTCGCCAGTCTACCGGGGCATGGGGTATTCCACGCTGAACCTTTCACGGGCAACCGAAGAGGGCGGGACGTTGATGTCACCGCTGATCCCATGGAATGCCGGCGGCGCCTTTGTGATTACCGCGCTTGGGCTTGGCATTACGTCGGGAAACTTTGAAAACCTGCTCTATATTCCGCTGGCCTTTGCATGCTGGATGACACCGATCATCGGAATTATCTATGCGTGGACAGGTATTTTCTCACCGCGGGCCGGCGAAGCCGAGCGCAAGGATTGGGTGGATAACGATCGTGAGATCACGGATATGAGCGAGTATGGCTATGAGCATCCGCTGACTTCCGACAAAACTCAACCGACACCAGCGCAATAAAGTCTGCGGCTGAAGCAATAGATCGCCCAGCCCTGTTGAAAGTCAGACAGGGCTGGGCGGAATTACGGCAGCGGTGCGTTATCCGGCAGATCATCCACGACGCGCTGGCAAGCCTCGACGCGCTCTATGCTCGAAGTCCACCGCCTGACATAGTCAGTTCGCCAAATGCCTTTGCAGGCTCGGGCACCTCTGCCTTAGCTCGCCTGCATCGGATATTTGCACCGCTCGCTATTGCCGTTTTTCGCGAGGGGCATCGATGCCATCAGCAATGCCACCCACATCGCCCCCCTTCTTTGTGCAACGAACTCTGAGATCCGAGCCATTCTCGCCCGGCTGGTTGAGTTGGAACTGATCAACCGGAACCGCCGAATGATCGCACGCAGAATCGAGACCGCAAAGTGCCCGGTGGTTCAAAATTTGGACAACTTCGGCTTCAGTGTGATTCTTGCGCGTTACAAGATGCACGCCTACCTGATAGCATCGCGCCCGACGCGCTTGTCACACGCAGCAAACCGATGACTATCAACCTCAAGGCCTCTCGCTATGAATGAGGGGCTGTGCGGCAGGTCAACTGAGCAGCCCCAACATCATTATTGCGCGGTCGAGAAAATCCTTGATCGGGTGAGGCCACTTGCACAAAAAAGAATGAGGAATGGCTGTGTCTCACCACGTCCAGCAACGGCCTGCTCTCAATTTCATGCTTCGCGCCCAGCCTTGCGTTCTTCCAGTGCTGAAATGATTTGGAATCCAATACTGCGAAACGGCTCAGGAGCGATAAGGCTGGCTGTTCCCATGATTGAAGGGACCTCGTTTGGGTTCCCGACCCCTTGGATCAACTCGGCCAGATGTCGGCCCAGCATCGTGCCCTTGGCGATGCCGCTCCCATTACAGCCGCCGGAGGCGTACAGTCCGTCGTCCAGTTTTCCCCACCAGGGCGACCCGTTCATCGTCAAGGCCGTTGCCCCGCCCCATACATATTCAAAATCGATATGCTCAAGCGCAGGCCATCGGCGAACAAACCGGTCGCGCAGTTTTGCGGCGACTTCAGATTGCCTGATCTCGGCTCCGTGCGCATAGAGTGAGCGGACCATCACCCGGTCAGGCCCGATCCTACGCAATGTGGTGCCTAATCGGTGTGAAGGTAACAAGCCCCACGCCGGTGACTTTCCCAAATGGGCGCGATCAGCCTCTGACAGAGAGTTTGTCACGGCGGCATAGGTATAGATCGACGTCATCCGCAGCTTGAGGTAGCCAAGTTTCGGGATAAACCCGTTGTTGGCAAGAACAACACAGCGCGCGCGCACCAGCCCGCTGGGTGTCTTTAATATCCAGCCTTTTCCGTCACGTTCGAGCGCCTCGACGGGGGTATTTTCGTAAAGCTTGATACTCTCAGGCAGCGCGTCGGCCAGCCCCCGGATCAATGCAGCCGGCTGCAAAAGGTAGGTGTCGTTCAGATAGATGCCGAAACGATAGTAATCAGAGCCGATGCGGTCCTGAATATCCGAGCGGTCCAGAACTGTATGAGCGATCTTGTTTGCCTCGGCCACCTCGACCACTTTGCGCAACGACGCCTCGCCTGCCTGGGTCGCAGCGGCACGTATGGCGCCGACCTTTTGCACGTCGCAATCAATCTCATGCTCTTGGACAATATCCATCAGCCACTTGAAGGACTCGCGCACCAGCAAGGTCTGGCGCATTGCTTTGTCGGCGCCTTCCATAGTCTCACTGCGTGGAAGAACCTCGGAACCGGTGAAGCCCGAATTGCGCGCCGAAGATCCTTCGCCGACCTCCGTTGCCTCAACGATCGCAATGCTCGCTTGCGGATCAAGTTCATGCATACGTCGCGCGGCGGCCAGCCCCGTATAGCCAGCCCCGACAACTGCATAATCAACAGTCTCATCCTTTGCCAGCGAGGCGTGTACAGACCTCACCGGTAGCATCTCATTCCAGCCACAGGCACTGGAATAGGTCGGGTACGTATGTTTGGACATCCTGAGCACCGCATATTGAAAGATGAAGGGCTGCGGCCAACCGCAGCCCTTGGTCGTTAATCTGTAAAGCGCGTTTTCTCGGTCAACAACGGCCCCAGCGACATTGACCCTTTAAAGTCAAAACCCCAATCAAGATTTCCGTGCCGTGCCCAGACACCTGCGGTTTCCGTTGTGGGAATGCCGCAAACCGCCTCAATAATCAGCCTTTGTGCCTCCTCCCAGAGCACGATCTGCTTTTGCGGATCTGTTTCGACGCGGGCTGCCTCGATCTGTTCATCGGCCACATCACAGTGGCTGAAGTTGGTCACAGCAGTGTCCGTCCCGACAATGCTGTCCGAGTGGAAAAATTGCGTCAGATAGACGTCAGCCACCGGAAAGCGTGCCGCGCCATAGCTGACCAATGGGCTTAGATCCTGACGGATCATCTGGTGCCACGTGGCATGTTCAACCGGCTCCAATTCCAACGTGATACCGACCTCTTCCAGCTGCGCTTGCAGGATCTGGTTCGAGGATTCGTAGCTGGGCAGCTGGCTGGAGATCATTTTGACCGTCAACCCGTCCGGATAACCTGCCTCGGCCAGAAGCTCCTGAGCTTTTTCGGCGTCGAACGCCATGTACCCGTTATCTTCGGTGTAGCCGAGGTTGTTGGACGGAACGACCGACTTTGCGACGCGGGTGAATTCCGGCCCGCGATACTGTGCGATCCGGCTGGCATCGACCGCATAGGCCAGCGCCTGACGAACACGAATGTCGTCAAAGGGTGGTTGTTGGGAATTGATATGCAGAATTGTCAATTCTGCAGGATCAAACACATCGACCGTCACCCCTTCGATTGCGAGCGTCCGTTCCAACCACTTCTGATCAGCAAGACCAGTGATCGCATCCACTTCGCCCGCGAGGAAAGCCAGGTCACGGGCAGATGCAGAGTTCAAAAACCGGTAGGTGACTTTCGACAGTTCTGGCGCACCGCGGAAATAGTCTTGGTGTGCCGTGAAATGCGCGGCCACCCCGGATTCGACTGTATCGAGCTGGAATGGCCCAAAGCCTACAGGCTGGCGAGAAAAGGCGTCGCCGCGCTCTTCGTAAGCCTTTTTGCTGATAATGAACCCGCCAGCATAGTTTGCCAGCGGCCCAAGGACGTTGGGGATGACCTGGCTTAGCGTGATGCGAACGGTATACGGATCGACTGCCTCAACGTTTTCAAAAGCAGAATACTCGCTGGCGTACGCAGAGCGCTCCGGGTCTGCCGACTTTTCGAGACTGAAGACAACATCTTCTGCCGTTACTTCGCCATAGCCGTGCTGCCACTGCACGCCCTCGCGCAGCTTGAATGTCCAGACCAAACCATCGTCGCTGACGTCCCAGCTTTCCGCCAGGTCGGGCTCAATCTGGGCGGGGTCGGTGGTGCCCGGCGCGAAGCGCACCAGCCCGCCATAAATCCACGCGACGAGCGTGCGGTCGATTGTACTGGCTGCATAGTGCGGGTCCAGACGTCCGATGTCTTCAGCACCGGCCCCTAACGACAATTCTGTCTTGGCGGCAAGGGCCGACAGCGGCGCGAGCGCTGTCGCACCCAGCATGGCGGCCATTAGGCAGCTTTTGGGAAACTTGATATTCATCTGTATATCCTCCTTGTTGACGAATGTTATTCTGGTTTTTGGATCACGCAGCGCGGTCTTTCAGGGCGGCGAAAAGCGGTGAGAAACCTTGATCGGGCAGATCATTCAGCGCTGTAATAATTTCATCGCCCCACGCGATGTCCACACTGACCTTGGAGATACGCCGAAACTTTTCCATGACCTCCGCGCGGCTCATAGGATTGCCGACATCACCCAGTGCGTGCTGCACGGTTCGGGTTTTCAGCCCGTCTCCCTGGTCCATGTAGACGCGGCAAGGTGTGGCTTTGGGGAACGCGTCTGCAAAGTCTTCATGGGCTTCCAGTTCGATCCGACCGGCAAGGTCCAGCACGGCGGGATCACTCAAGTGTACTGGATCAACTGGCTGCAATGCCTGAACACCATGCACGGCAGCCAGCGCACAACTGAAATAATAGCTGTATTGACCAGCCTCAAGCGTTTCAGGTTCACGGGAATTTGCCAGCCGTAAACCCTGCGGGAACACCTCAATCCGCAAGCTGTGTATGGGCTTGTCGGAATCGCGCATCTCAGCAATCGCATCAATTGCCGCGTGCATGTAGCGGCAGCACGCATAAGGCTTCAGATAGCACTGTTCCAGCCACCAGACATCACCGAGCCCACCTGTCAAAATATCACGGCGAAAGAGGTCTGGATTGTCCAGAAGGTCAATTGGTCCGGTTGCCCCGGCGCGGGCGCGAAAGGCCGCTGTCAATCCAGCAGTAACTGCGGCAGGAATAGCTTCCTTTACTGCGCTGCCCTGATATTTAGAGCTGCCTGTGGGAAAAATGATTGGTGATTCCGCACCGGCAATTGCTAAGGCATGAGCGATTTGCACGGCATTCAGCTTAAGCAGACGGCACGCTGCGGCAGCGACACCATATCCGACCCACCGGCCACTGGTGTAGGTTACAATTGATGCGGCTGGCCGCGATGTTGCGACGCGCAGCGCCAAGTCATAACCAAGCGCAATCGCATCAAAAATATCGGCATCCGACGCCCCTACAGCTTGTCCCACTGCCAAGGCGGCTGGAATGACCCCTGCCCCCGCATGTCCCGCAGCCCCGCGATGACCGTCGTCTATGTCAAGCGCACTGGCTGCCGCAGCATTGGCCATGGCCGCACCAGCGACAGACAGTGAATGCCCCGTAAGCCAGACCTGCGCCGGACCTTTGCCGTAGATGTCCGCCGCTGCCGTTCGCGCAGAGGTGGCAAGGTTGGAGTGTAGCCCCGCCGCCGTTGCTGCAATCAGATCGGCCACCAGAAGCGCGGCACGCTCGCGGGTGCCCGATGGCAATTCCCCACTGGGACATCCTGCAACAAAGCTCGCAAGCTCCTCGATAGCATGCATTGTATTCTGGTCCTCTTGTGCAGCCGTCAAACGGCGCGGCGTATAAAATGCCCTTCGGCCGCCATGCTCCAGCTTGATGGAGGGGATTGAAAATCCAGCGGCTTGATCGGGCTGCGCGGTGCTGCAACGGCTCCTGAGGGGAGCGGGCGCTGACCGCGCAGTTTGGGGTGCGTTATCGGAATGGCAGACAGCAACCGCTGGGTATAGTCATGCCCCGGCCGGCCAATCACGTCCTCCCGCTGCCCTATTTCAACAATTTCGCCGAAGTACATGACAGCAACGCGGTCACAGATCCGCTCGACCGCGCCCATATCGTGGCTGATGAACAGATATGAGACACCGAATTCGGCTTGAAGGTCGATCATCAATTCAATTATCTGGCCTTTGATCGTTACATCCAGCGCAGAGACAGCCTCGTCTGCGATGATGAGCTTCGGTGACATTGCAAGAGCACGTGCGATGCAAATTCGCTGGCGCTGCCCACCTGAAAACTCATGCGGCAAGCTGGAAGCCCGCGCAGGAGATAGCCCTACGCGATCCATCAACCATTCCATTTTCTCGACAGCCTCACGCCCTTTGGCCAGTCCATGGACCTTCATTGGCTCTATAATGGCTGAGCCAATGGATTGCCGTGAATCCAGTGAGCCGAACGGGTCCTGAAAAATCATCTGAACGTCACGCCGCATTCGCGCAAGGCTTTTTGGATCACTGTAGTTGATTGTCTCGCCGGACACTTTGACTTCGCCGGAATGCACTGGAGCGAGGTTGATTATAGCCTTTCCGATGGTGGACTTACCCGAACCGGACTCGCCCACAAGGCCCAGGGTTTCTGCTTTGCCGATGGCGAATGACACCTGATCAACGGCATGTACCATTCCGGTCGTACGGCTTAAAAAACCAGACTGGACAGGAAAGCGCACAGTCAAGTCGTTGACTTCGAGTACCGGCTGGTCGCCCGGAAAGGTGACAGGAAGATGTTCGATTGGCTTTGCAGGAATCGTGTCGTCCGCCAGCTTTCCAACTAGGCTCGGGACCGCCTCGATCAGGCTGCGAGTATATGGATCGCGCGGGTTCGAGAACAGCTCGTGTACAGTTCCGCTTTCGATTTCCCGCCCGTGACGCATGACCAAAACATGGTCGGCCACCTCGGCCACCACACCCATGTCGTGGGTAATAAATAACACGGCCGTACCTGTTTTTTGCTGAAGATCCTTTAACAATGCGAGGGTTTGAGCCTGCACCGTCACGTCCAGCGCCGTTGTCGGTTCATCTGCGATTATCAGCGCCGGATCGCAGGCAAGCGCCATCGCAATCATGACGCGCTGTCGCATTCCGCCGGAAAATGTATGCGGATATTGAGACATTCGTGTCTCAGGGTCAGGAATACGCACTGTCCGCAGCAACTCGATTGCCGCTGTCTTAAGCTCCGCACCCCTGAGGCCTCTGTGAATACGGATCACTTCGGCCAACTGATCACCGATGCGCTGCACCGGATTCATCGAGGTCATCGGCTCCTGAAAAATCATGCTGACGCGCCCGCCGCGCACTGAGCGCATTTCGCGCTCGCTGAGAGACAACAGCTCGCGGCCCTCCAGGTTTACAGAGCCTTTGGCGTGGCCAATCCGATCTGGCAAAAGCCCCATGATAGCCAGCGACGTCACACTTTTGCCCGATCCGGATTCTCCCACCAGCGCCAGCGTGCTGCCCGCCGCAATCTCAAAGCTGAGGTCATGAACGACGGTGGTCTTGCCAAATGATATGGTCAAATCTCTGACCGAAATGACGGGTTTATCACTCATCACGACGCATCCTTAAGGCGGGGGTCAATCGCATCTCGCAATCCGTCACCGATCAGATTGAAAGCAAGGACCAACAGCAAGATGGCGAGGCTGGGAACGATGGCAAGGTGGAATGCGCTAAGTATGTTGTCAAAGCCATCACGCACCATGCCACCCCAGGTCGGCGTGGGCGGCGCAAGCCCCAGCCCAATAAAGGCAAGCGACGCTTCGGTGCGAACGGCGGTTGCCATCCACAAGGATGCCATAACCATGACCTCGGGCAGTATCGCGGGCATGATGTGGCGAAACAAAATGCGCGGCCCTGAAAAACCCATTGCCTGACAGGCCTGGACATACTCCCTGTCTCTCTGGGTTATCACCCCCGCCCGTGCGATCCGCGCAAAGGCTGGCGTTGCCGTAAACGCGATTGCGATAATGATATTGGTCAGCGTCGCCCCCATCAAAGCGACCAGCGCAAGACCCAGAATAAGGGAGGGAAAAGCGAGAACGACGTCCATCACCTGCATGAAAATGATATCAATGCGCCCCCCCCTGTAGCCCGCAATCATCCCGATAAATGTGCCGGCAAATAGGGCCACAACGATCGCAAAGAAACCGATCGTCAGCGAATAGCGGGCGCCATAAAGCAGCCGCGACCAAATATCACGACCGAATTGGTCCGCACCCAGAAGATACTGACTTCCCGGCTCGGCCAGTTGGTCCATGATATTCTGCTTGGACGGGCTATGCGTTGCCAGTTGCGGCGCAAAGATTGCGGCAGACAGCAATGCCAGAACGATGATCAGTCCGGCCCATGTCGAGACATTGAGCTTTGATACGAAGCTGCGGAACCCGCTTTTCCGCTCTTGGATCTCGACAGTAGCTGTGCTTCTTTCACTCATTTGTACTGCACCCTTGGATCAAGAAAGCCATAAGTCAGATCGGTCAGAAGGTTCACGATCACCACCAGCAGTGTGTAGACGACGATCATCCCCTGCAGCAGTGTGTAATCACGCTGGGTCAGAGCCGTGAGGATCAGCTTGCCAAGACCCGGCCTGGAAAACACGATTTCTGTCAGCACGGAATTACCGATCAGTATCCCGAGATACAAACCGACAACTGTGGTGATCGGAATAAGGCAATTTCCAAGAGCGTGCCGCCAGATCACCGCAAACTGCGATGCCCCTTTCGCGCGCGCCATCCGTACGAAATCCTGGTTCAAAACCTCCAGCATTGCGGATCGGGTGACACGCGTGATGTACGCCATCATGATCAATGCCAACGCCAGAGTAGGCAGAGCCATTTGACGCAATCGGTCGACTATGGTGTCGCCCGTTCCTGCGCTGATAACCGGGAACCACCTAAGATGGATGGCAAAGACCATCAACAGAAGGATCGCCGCAACAAATGCCGGCAGTGACAACCCCAAAAGCGAAATGAAGCGCAGCAAATAATCGGGAATCCGGTTTCGTTTCACAGCCGCCCAGACGCCGGCAGGCACCCCCATGAACACTCCCAGAACCAATGCTCCGATTGTCAATTCCATCGTGTATGGCAAGACGTTGAGTATTTCTTCGGACACCGGACGCCCAGTCACCATAGAGCGCCCCAGATCACCCTGGACAGCCTGCAGAAGGAACTGACCATATTGCACCAACAGCGGCTGATCCAGACCGAGCCGCGCGCGCAACGCCACAACACTGGCCGGGCTTGCCTGATCGCCGAGGATCACGAGCACCGGGTCGCCCGGTAATATCCGTACCATCAGAAACACCAAGGTCAGGACGCAAAAGAGCGTTATCGCGGCAAAGCCGAGCCGTTTGAATATGAATGGTAGCATCCGATCGCCTCCGCCATGCAGCGTAGTGGGAACTCCGCTTTCACAATGGTAGAAGGTCGGGCTTCGGCCTGCCTGTCAATGTATTCCTTTGATAAGTACGGAATCCAAGGCAGCGTTCTGATAATAGCGATTGCGGATCTACTGGCTATGGACCACCCTTCATCAACGCTTCTCAATGCTGAGCGCACACTCGATTGAGCTACTCCCCGAAATTCGGACACTGACGTAAGCTGCGATTTGTAGTCTGCCGATCTTCAATGCGAAGGAGATCAGATATGTCGAAACGGAAGCAACACCACCCAGAGTTCAAGGCCAAGGTCGCGCTGGAAGCATTGAAAGGCGAGGAGACGGCCAGCGAACTGGCCAGTCGGTTTGGCGTGCATCCCACGATGATCCATCAATGGAAACGAGCGTTGCTTGAAGGCGCATCCGCCAACTTCAAACCGCCGCCTGATCAAGCGTCACCAACTTTTGCGCATATCTTGACCCAAGAAGGGCCTGACCGTTTGGTCTCATGACTGTCCTGTCCGTGCATTCTTTTCCGGCGAAGCAAGTCTGACGCTGGCGGAAAGGATGATCCTATGGCCAAATCCAAACAAACTACCCCAGTCGTTGGCGGGGTTGATACGCACAAAGACCTCCACGTATAAGTGACTTGGTGCTGATCCCTAATCGCTCCGAAACTTCCGCAACTTAATATCTTCGATCCACCACCTGTGCGACCGCGTCACGCTTGAACTCATCCGTAAATCTTATCCCTGACATCACTGTCTCCCTGCTTCCAAAATTACCAAGCAAGGCATCTAAGAAACTAGGGGCTATGCAAAGCTGAGCTGCGGCGGCGCGTCACGCATTCTGGGCACCCGTTCGCCTGGCGAAAATGAACGGCCCCTGCCGGACATTACACTTATAATATGAGTTCTGCATTGCGGCTTTCGCATTGCTGCCGCTCGGGCGTCGCGCATGTTTTGGCCGCTCGGTGACTTGACGCTTGTTGGCGCAGCGTTAAAGTAATTGGTAAATTTGTATTATGGGAATGTTTGGATGAGGCTTTTTGCATTAGCAACGACAGTTCTGGCAGCCTTTTGCGGACCTGCATCGGCCCAAACCTCCGCAGCAGACATCGCCGGACTCGTGGACCAGAAAATGGACGCGGTCGATGAATATGCCGCCTTGCTGAACGATCCCGATCCCGAACGGTCGCTTGCAGCGATGCAACTCATGATCGGTCTTGATGACCCTCAAGTCCGGCGAATGGCTCTGCAACATGGTCTGACCAGCACGAGCCCCCCCGTGCGGCGTGCGGCGCTCAAGGCCTATTTCGATGGCGGTCCGGTGCTGGATATCTTCATCGACGGGTCGTCGCTGGATCGCAAGAGCCTGACCAGCTATATCAATCAGCGCAGCGGCACGGTCAACGGCGATGGAACCGCGTTTCTGTCCTACAAGGTGGGTCCATTCGACGACGCCAACGGGTGCTATGATTTTCAGTCCAATGCCAGCTACTGCCTGATTACCCTCAGTGAGACCAGCGTCGGAATTGGTCTGTGGGGCCGCTGGACTCCGCTGACGCTGAACGCCGAAGGCACGTTAACCGGCATGGTGCAGGTAGACCGGCTGACGCCATCGGTGCCGATCTCGATCCCGGTACGGCCATGATCCGCGCGCTGGTCTTTGCTGCCCTGATGCCGCTGCCGGCTGTGGCACAATCCACCGCCGCCGATATCCTGACCGCAATTGAAGCTCCTACATCAGAGCTGGAACAGCTGATGGAAGTGCTGGGCGGCCCCAACGAGGAAAAGGCGTTGACTGCGATGCGCCTGATGCTGGAATCGGGTGACGCCACGATGGAACGCATGGCATTGCGAGCCGGGCTGACCAGCACGAGCGGCGTGGCGCGCGGTGTTGCGTTGGACGCGTTCATGAACACTCAACCGACCCTGATGGCATTTGCCACGGCTGACACCGAAGGCGAGGTCAATGTAGGATTTGAGCAGTGGATTGACGCGAACGGATCGCTGTCATCGGCCAAGACAGGCAGCTTTCCCATCGTGGTAGGACCTTATCTGGACGACGAAAACTGTTTCGGCTCGACCACTTTGCGCGGATGCCATAGCCGTTTGGGGGGAACCGAATTCAGTTTCTATGTCGGCTCGGCCTGGGGCACCGCGCGACTGAACGACGGAGGCGAGTTGATCGGCGCGATCAGCCATCGCTTTGACTCAAAACGTTTTACCGGCCCGGTCAGCCTGACAATTCCGCTGCTGGGCCAGCTTCAGTAAACCTCGACCCGGTCGATGCGGACAGGTCCGCTGCCCTGCACGCTGTCGACAGCGATGATCACACGGCGTGCAAATCGTTCGGCGCGGGGCGCGGTGTCAAATTCGCCATCGGGTGTCATCTCGCCCCGCGCGAAACGCTGCGGATTGCCGCCCGCCGCCGAGGCGTCGATGAGCACTCGGATACCTAGCGGCTTGGCGCCGTCACCCTCCGAAATGACGCGCACCCGGCTGACACCCACCGCCCCGCCGTCGCCGACGCCAAAGGTCAGAGTCGTTGGCCCGGTGAAGTCGAAATGATACGCACCCGTGGTATTTGCCAGCCCCTCGGCGGACGTATCGGGCGACACGGATGGCGTGTCATAGCTTAACAAGCGCAAAGGCAATTGCCCCAGATCCGCCGCCTGAGTTTTGGGTACAAGCACCACATTGCGCGCCCGCCCTGCCAGCCATTGCCGAGTGGCAAAAGCGATCTCCTCAATCCGGATAAATGTCATCCGGCGTGCGCCATCGGGGCTTTTGGTGACCATACCCACCAGTTGGCCCTGCGCAAAGAAAAACCCACCCGACATGCCCTGAAACGCCGCGTCCTCCGCGCGGGTAAATTCGGCATCGAAAGTCTTGTGATCTCCGGTATCGACTATCGCCATGGGATAGTCGGCTATATTGCCGCCCACCTCGACATAGCGCAGGAAACCTCGCTGGACCCGGCCAGCCACCACGCGGGTCTGGCTGACGTCATTCAACGAGGCGGTGCAAGCAGTGTCGCCCGCCACCTGGCGCAGGCTACCGATGGCGAAATCCATGCCGTCCCAGAAGTCCGTGAACGCGGATCCGTTGCCAAAGACCGACGGCGCAGGTGATGTCTCGGCCTCGAACGCATTTCGGTCTCCGTCGAGTAAATGTCTTGGCATCAGCACCCAACAAATGCCAGTATTCTTGAACATAAAGCCCTGGCCGTTCTGCCGCGCCTCGATACGGATGGATTGCGCGCCCACGGTCGAAGCGATGGTGATTGACGTGATGAACGACAGAATGAAATCTCGCATGCTCGGCACCTTCACGGCAGTTTGCAGCTTATTTTTGATCACTTTGCCTGCGGTGTCCACCGCCGAGGAGGCAAAATTGAAGTCAGAGCCGTTCAAGGAATCGCTGCGAACAGAAGCAAATACTGGAGGGGCACGCGTCGTTGGACTGCAATTTCTGGGTGGCACGGCAGCCGCCGACCTATTTGCAATGATCCCGCAAAGCTGGGAAAGTCAGGATGGAGATCAAGCGACCATCTGTGTGAGGACAAACTCGTCGGATGGGCTTTATGACAGCGAAAACACCTATATCGTTCCCGGCGACTTGTCAGAACCCGTGACTGTGCCGCATATTGACAAATCACTGCACACTGATCGGATCATACAGCTTCACCCCGAAGCGCTTGGCATTCGGATCACCCGGAACGAGTGCGGCTCCGAAGGTTCCGATAATCTGAATGTGCTGGCGCGCTGGCGCGACGCCGCACCAGGTGGAAATTTTGCGATATTTGTCAACAGCTTCGACGCCGACCGCCTTGTCGCTTATCCCCCAGTGGGGCCCGGTGTGGAATGTGAACCTATCCGCGCCGAGATCTCTGTGGCCTTTGATAGGCGGTGCGAACTGACCCTGCCTGCGAATGTAAGTCGGTTCAAGGTGGAGCTTCAGCCGGTCAAGAACCGCCGCAAGGGCCGCATCGAAACGATTGTAATCGAGGTCAGATGACCGAAGATATCGCCCCCCGGCCGCCGCTAGGCCCAATCCGGCGCATCGTCCGTCGCATGGCCGGTGGCAATCTGGCAGCGCATCTGATGCTGAGCATTATGGTGGTGCTGACCGTCCTGATCCTGACTACCCCGACTCGCACCATCCAGTTACAGGCACGCACCCTGTCAGCACAGGTCCAGGTCATGAGTGAACCGCTGGAATGGAACTTGGACGGCGCTGTGGTGTGCGAGCCCTCGCTCGATCGCAACGCCAAAGATGGCAACTGCGGTGAGATGGCGGTCGAGCATGACCCAGGCCGTTCGGATTACGAATGGCTGCGTGGCCAACAACTTTTGATCGACTGGAGCCCGGACGCGTTGCGCATTACCGCGTTGACCGAAGGCAAAGGTTTTCCCGCCGATACCTATTTTTTGCTGTCGCATGAAGATGCCAGGCGCAACGGCGCGCTGGCCTTTGTTGGACATATGACCCTGGGTCAGGAAATCGGTGCCGGGGCCACGGGCTATGTACTGGAAGGTACCTATGCGATCTATGAAAAAGGCCTTCTGGCCCGCCTCGTGCCGCCATGGTCGCCCGATATCACGCGCGAGGGCAAGATCAGGCGCGGCGATCAGATCCGTATCCTATGCCAGCCCGACTGGTTTTCAGACTGCGGCGGTGTGGAAATCGCGAACCAGCCGGGGCCGCATCCCAATCAGGTGTTCGGGTCCATCACGATGGATGATGATGACGAGATCGGAATGAACGTCGTGGTGCTGGGAGTCGATGCTGACAGCTTTCTTGAGATCGCCTATCTGGGCCGCAGCGAACCGCTTTTGGTGCGCTCCAGCTGGTTCCAGCGGGCTGCCGCAAGCTCTGGTCTGATCGCGTTGTCGCTACTTTTTTCACTGATTGCGCCCTTGCTGCTTCCCTATTTCGAGAAACGCAAGAGTTAGTCACCGTCCACAATCTGGCAGATGCGGCTCGCGCGATCGTTGTAACGTTTTTTGCCGTGTCAAAGCGCGTTCGTCCTCTTATCGGTGTTTCGAATTGCAATTTTGAAAATCCACCAACCTTGCCATGCCGAATACAATGCAGGTGTCTGAGAATGGTCGCGACTCACCGCATAAAGCGCCGCGATGAGCGCCAAGAGGAGGATCACGCCGATGGCGATGATCCGTGGTCTGTTTGGCTACCTGGCCGGGGACGTCGTATCGGTCAAGCGCGGTCCTTTCGGAGCCGCGCGCATGGGTCTGCGCAGACTGTCCCACCCACTGACAAGCGCAAATGCAATCGTGTACCTGGACCGCTCGGCCGACCGGATAATCACAGTGCTTCAACGCCCATCGCCGCGGTCTTTCATGATGTTGTCGGTGATCGCGCTGGCAGCAGCCACTAAGATGCCCAGCCCACCGAGCGCATAGACCAGCGCATAGACCATCGTAAAAATCTGGCCCGCCATCGGCTGGGGCGAGAAATCACCGTATCCGACCGTCGCAATGGTGATGTCCGAAAAACAGAAGGAATTTAGCGCGCTGCGTCCCTTGGCAGACCAGCGAACGCCAGATGAATGAAACTCATCCCAAAGGTCAGCGCAAGCAACGCTTGCACGCGCGCATCGCCGCGCCTAGCCGGAATCAATGGCAAGGCCAAGATGTCCAAATCTGGCGGCAATGGAATTCCTCTGTCCGCGACGCCGGACGCGATTTCGGCGGCGATCCGGACGATGTTCACTGATACGGACCGCCTTCGGGTGGAGGATCCCGGAGAGGTCGCGGGCAGTGTGGTCTTCGCGCATCTTGGTGCGTTCCAAGCAGACACCGCTGGCGTCGCCGACCTGAAAGCGCTATCGGCGTGGAGGTTTTGGCGACGCCGCGAAACGCGAGATCGTGCAAGGCTTGGGGCTGTTCATGCTCCAAAGGGGTCTGTTCCGGTGTCTGCGCGCGCTTTCTGTCGGTACGTTCTTTTCAAACTGCCGCAGACATCTTCGCTTCCCGCAGCAACGCTTGGAACTGTCTTGTCGCCAAGTGGGATCGCCTAGATCGCGCTGCGCGTGCCATTGGATCGAGAAGATCATTCCTGGTATCGGCAGCATCCCCCTCACGCCAGTGCGCCGACCACGCCTGCCACGATCCGCGCGGTGTCGTCCCATGTAGGCAAAGCTGCCCCCTGCCTCGCAGAGGCTTGCGCATAGGCGGCACGGGTTTCCGGCTCTGCCAACATGCGCCGCAAGGCCACCCCAAATGCAGCCGCGTTGCCGGGCGGCACAAGGATGCCTGCATCGCCTACCGTATCGGGCACTGCACCTGCGGCGCAGGATACAATCGGCAGCCCGCGCAGCATCGCCTCGCCGAAAACCATGCCATACCCCTCGTAATGGGTGGCGAGCGCAAAGACCGACGCGGCCGCGAACCGCGCCTCAAGGACAGCATCCTCGACCTCTCCCAGGAACGCGACCCTCGCGCCAAGACCCAGCGCCGCGCATTGGTGATGCAGCGCTCGCGCAGTCGCCGCATCATGCTGTCGCCCGATGATCTCGGCGCGCCAAGGCAGGTCGTCCACCGCTGCCAGCGCCGCAAGCAGCACGTCGTGCCCCTTGCGCGGAGCCAGCAGGCCGATCGACAGGACAAGCGGCGGCGTCTCGGGCGCGGGGGAAAAACCGCGAGGCTTCACAAATCCCGGCGGGGCGACTGAAATCCGGCGGCGCTCCACACCGAAATGCGATTGCAGAGTTGCGGCTGTATGCGCGCTGGGAACCACCACATGCGCGACCTTTGCCAGCGCGGCCCGTTCCTTGGCCACCAGCATCGTGGCCCGTTCGGGGGCCAGACCCGTCTCATGGCCCAGCGGATGGTGGGTGATGGCAATGACCGGAGCAGCCAGTTGCGACAATCCGCGCGGGTCGATGGTGCCGGACACGAAACCATCCAGAATGATCGGCACCCCGGCAGGCACCGCCCCTAGGGCCGCCAGCGTCGTGGCCATGTCCTGTGGCGTAGGATCGGGGAAGCTGTCCGGCAGTTCAAGATGCACCGTCTCGCAGCCGATGCGGTTCAACGCGGCCCAGACCTGCGCCTCGTAGATGAAGCCGCCCGTCTTGCGGTGCATGTCGCCGGGGATTGCAAAAACGGCCTTCATCGCAGCTGCTCGGCTGCATAGCGGCTCAGAACCCATCGCTCTGCGGCCTCGACCAGCAGATAGGCGATTACCGCAACAAGGGCGACGACGACGACGGCGCTCCACAGCATGTTGTAGTCGGACGTGCTGGCTGTCAGCGCCATCAACGTGCCGATGCCGCGCCCGGTCGCAAGCCATTCGGTTGTCGTCACCGCCAGCAGCGCGGCAGGCACCGCCATACGCGCCGAGGCGAAGAACGCCGGAAGCATCGCGGGGATCTGCGCCGAGACCAGCAGTCGCAGGCGCCCTGCCCCATAGCTGGCAAAGACGTCGCGCACCTGACCGGGGGTCTGCGCCAGACCGTGCAGGCAGGCCACGAAGGCCGGGAAAAAGATCATGATGGCAACGATGGAAATGGTTCCCGCCGCGCCGCGTCCCAGTGCCAGAACCAGCAGCGGCGCGGTGGTGATGATCGGCACGGACCGCAGCGTCACCGCCAGCGGCATGACCAGCCCGCCAGCACCGGGCAGCAATGTCAGCACCGCGGCCAGCCCCGCGCCCAGCATCAGTCCAGCGACATAGCCTGGAACCGTCCAGATCAACGTCTCGGAGAGGGCGGTCAGCAATGTGCGGCGGGCCGCCGGATCGGCCAGATAGGCCCAGACGTCACCGGGCCGCTTGGCAAAGAATCGGGGCAACCCAAAGGCGTCCATCGCGACCTGCCACACCAGCAGCAGGGCGACCGTGACGCCGATCACCGCAACCACGCGGCGCCACAGCGGCACCCGCGCTGCCTGCACTCCAGCGCTGAGGATCAACACTGGCGGGCCTTGGCCGCGCAGCCGCGACAGGGCGCCGATGGCCAGATACGCCAGCATCGACACGGCGGCCGCCACCGACGCGATGCCCCATGTGGCGACAACATCCAGACTGCGCATCGCCCGCAGGGTCAGAACGCCAAGGCCGCGCTCTGCGCCGGTAAACTCGCCCACCATCGCGCCCAGAATGGCAGCAGGTGCGGCGATTTGCAGTCCGGCCAGCAGGTAGGGAACGCTCGCCCGCGCCCGGATTGCGTAAAGCTCGGTCAGTGGGCCACGCCCATACAAACGCACAAGATCAGACCACGCCTGCGGCACGGCGCGCAGCCCCACGACAAGGGTCAGATAGGTGGTGTAATAGACGGCAAGCGCGGCCAGCGTGATTTGCGGCCCCGCCCCCGCACCAAAGAGGACGCGCAGGATCGGCCCGGTCGCCACCAACGGCAGGCAGAAAACCGCGAGCGCGGCAAAGGACACCAAGCGTTCGGTTCTGGGCAGGACAACGACGAAAGAAGCCATGAGGATCGCCGCAAGGTTTCCCCAGATGAACCCCCACAGCGCCGCCAGCAATGTCGTGCCCGCAGCGCGCCCGACGAGGCCCGCGTTCGCGTTCAGCCAGCGGACGACATCGACCGGCCCTGCGATAACCAGACCATCCGGATTCAGCACGAAAAGGGCCTGCCACAGCACCACCGCCCCCAGCCCGCCCAGAATTGAAATGATGGCGCGGCGGGTCAAGTGAGGGTCAGCAGGGCGTGGGTAACTGCCTCCATCCCTGCTTCGATATCAGCTTCGCCGAGGCCGGGAACAGCGATGTCTGCCACCACACGTCCCGGCCGCCGGGACAGGACGATAACGCGGTCTGACAGGGTGACAGCCTCGCGGACCGAATGGGTCACGAGGATCGCGGTCGTGCCGCGTTCGCGCCACAGCGGCGGCAGTTCAGCGCCCAGCCGCGCGCGGGTCAATTCGTCGACTGCGCCGAACGGCTCGTCCAGCAGGACAAGCTCCGGCGCCGTGATGAGGCAGCGCGCAATCGCGGCGCGCTGGCGCATCCCGCCCGACAGGGCCGCGGGCCGCGCATCGGCAAAACCGTCCAGACCGACAAGCGTGACAAGGCGATCCACGGCGCCCGCGTCGTCACGCTGCCGCGCCAATCGCAGGGCAAGCGCCACGTTGCTGCGCACGCTGCGCCACGGCAGAAGGGATGCGTCCTGAAACGCCATCCCGATGCCGCCGCGCCGCGCCAGCTCTGCCGGGGTTTCGCCGCCGATGAAAACCGAACCTTTCGTCGGCGCCTCCAGACCCGCGATCAGACGCAACAGGGTCGATTTCCCACAGCCCGATGGCCCCACAAGGGCGGTCGTTCCGCCCGCCCGGAACGTGAGGTCAACAGGCGCAAGCGCCTCCACGGGCGGCCTGCCGCCGAACACCTTTGACAGTGCTGTGCAGGTGACATCGCGTCCTGTCATGATCCTATCCTGCATAGGCCTCGTCAAGAAGCGAGCGGTCCCACAGATCCGCATTTGCACTGCGATCCAGCAAGGCCAGCGTCTCGATATTTGCGGCAACGCTGTCATCCGTGAACCAGCCAAAGCGCGTCTCGTCCCCGTCCGGAAACATCAAAGGACGCAAACGGCGGGCCTGCTCTTGCTGCGTTGCAATGTCGAGGCCCGCATCAGGGAACATCGCAACCGTCAGGGCGGCGGCAGCCGCTGTGTCCGCGCTGTAATCCTCCCATCCCTGCACTTCGCCGCGCAGCAGGCCCACGATCTCGGACCGGCGGTCCGCGATGCTGTCCTCGGTGACGATATAGGCCTGCGAATGAACGGCATAGCCGTAATCGGCCATCAGCATCGTGATGCTGTCGATGCCCTGTATCGCCATCGCGACAGGCAGATCGGTCGCCCAGCACAGCAGGCAATCGACCTGACCGTTCACCAAAGGTGCCGCGTCATACTGTGTCGGCACAATCTCGATCCCCGCGATATCGACGTCGTTCAGCGCGCACAGGGCCTGCAGAACCGGCGTGTTGGCGACGGCCATCCCGATACGCTTGCC
>RCMY010001625.1_pt1 | contig 21236 bp, 24 predicted proteins | sample 2041341 | NCBI WGS metagenome assembly RCMY01 (sample SAMN09708234, study PRJNA481090) | Marine sediment metagenome, whole genome shotgun sequencing project.
GTCAGCCCCTCGAATTCAATGAGGCTGTCCTCGACGCCCAGTTCGCGCGCCTTGTCCAGAGCCGCCTTGGCCTTGGCCTCAAGGATGTCGCGGGCGCGGGCCTGCAGTTCCTTTGCGGTGTCATCGTCGATACCGTCGATCACCAGCAGCTCGTCCACCTCGACATAAGCGACCTCTTCGAGATTGGTGAAACCCTCGGAGACCAGAAGCTGGGCAAAGAATTCGTCCAGATCCAGATTTTCCATAAAGAGGCCGGTGCGCTCTTCGAATTCCTTCTGGCGGCGCTCGCTATCCTCGGCCTCGGTCATGATGTCGATATCCAGACCGGTCAGTTGGCTGGCAAGGCGCACGTTCTGACCACGGCGGCCGATGGCAAGGCTCAGCTGGTCTTCGGGCACGACGACGTCGATCTTGCCTGCCTCTTCGTCCAGAACCACCTTGGTGACCTCGGCAGGCTGAAGCGCGTTGACGAGGAATGTCGGCTGGTCGTCGTTCCATGGAATGATGTCGATCTTTTCGCCCTGAAGCTCGTTCACGACGGCCTGAACGCGGCTGCCGCGCATACCGACGCAGGCACCGACCGGGTCGATGGAGCTGTCATAGCTGATGACGGCGATCTTGGCGCGGCTACCGGGATCACGCGCGACGGCCTTGATCTCGATTATGCCGTCGTAGATTTCGGGCACTTCCATCTTGAACAGCTCGGCCATGAATTCCGGCGCGGTGCGCGACAGGAAGATCTGCGGGCCACGCTGTTCGCGGCGCACGTCCTTGATGTAGCAGCGAATGCGGTCGTTCGGGCGATACGCCTCGCGGCCGATTTTCTCGTTGCGGCGCAGGATCGCTTCGCCGCGACCCACATCGACGATGACGTTGCCATACTCTTCGCGCTTGACCAGACCGTTGATGATGGTGCCGGCGCGGTCCTTGAATTCTTCGAACTGGCGGTCACGCTCGGCTTCGCGGACCTTTTGCAGGATCACCTGCTTGGCCGATTGCGCCGCGATGCGGCCCATCTCGACGGGGGGAACCTCTTCGATGAACTCTTGGCCGACCTCTGGATCAGTCATGTATTCCTTGGCCTGCTCAACAGTGAACTCGGCCTGATAATTCTCGACCGCGTCATCGGCGACCACGGTGCGCACGCGGGTGAACGTCGCGCGGCCCGTCTTGCGGTCGATGGACACGCGAATGTCCATTTCCGCGCCATAGCGGGATTTCGCAGCACGCGAGAGCGATTCTTCCATCGCTTCGACCACCAGACCGGGATCGATCATCTTTTCGCGGGCCACAGCCTCGGCTGTTTGAAGCAGCTCCAGCTGGTTTGCGGATGTAATTGCCATGGATTTCAGTCCTCCTCAGAACCGGTATCAGTCTGGATTTCGTCAAACTCGGTTTCGTCTATGTCGCCGGCAGCCTTACGCTGGCGCAGCATTTCCTTGATCAACTCGTCGGTCAGGACCAGCTTGGCATCCGCCAGCCAGTCGAATTGCAGGCCGATGGTTATAGTGTCGGGGCCTTCCTCGACGTTGATCAGCACCTCAGTGCCTTCAACGCCAGCCAGCATCCCTTTAAAGCGTTTGCGCCCGTCGATCAGATCATTCGTCTCGATCTTGGCCTCGTAACCCTCGAACGCCGCGAAATGCTTGAGCATCGTAAGGGGCCGGTCGATGCCGGGGCTGCTGACCTCAAGCGTATAAGCCTCGGTCAGCGGGTCCTCGACATCCAGCGCGGCGCTGACAGCTGTCGATACCTGCGCGCATTCGTCCACCTCGATGCCGCCCTCGGGCCGCTCGACCATGATTTGCAGCGTGTGATATTTGCCGCCCATCAGCCGCACGCGCACCAGATCGAATCCCATATCCTCGATCACCGGAGTGATGATCTCGGCCATGCGACGGTCGATGGCGGCTTTGGCGATAAGGTCGTTGGTCATAGCGTGTTGGTCAGTCTTTCTCAGAGGATCTTCAAGCACAAAAAAACGGGCGCGCGGCCCGTTGAATTATCCGGTGGGCATCTCGGTGTGGACCCGAAGCGCGCCGCTGTTGAAGGGGATATAGCGAGGGGGGAGGCGGGATGCAAGCGGATTGGCGCGGCCCCTGCGATTAGCCGCGACGCAACCCATCCATAACGCGCACCAACTCGGCGCTGATCCCCGGCTCGGACAGGGCGTGACCGGCGACGGGGATCATATGCAGACGGCTGCCGGGCCAGGCGTTCGACAGATCATAAGCGGTGGCAGGCGGGCAGATCATGTCATAACGGCCCTGCACGATTGTGCCGGGCACGTCGGCCAGCCGGGCCATGTTGGCCTTGATCCAGCCGTCATGCTCGAGGAATCCGGCATTGGTGAAATAGTGATTCTCCAGCCGGGCAAAGGCGCGGGCGTAGTCTGCCGGGCTCTCGCCGCCAACGCCGGATGAGCGGACGGTCGCCAGCGCGTTTTCCCACGCGCTCCACGCTTTGGCGTGCAGCACCTCAACGTGATGATTCCCCGAGAAAAGGCGCTTGTGATAGGCGGCGATCATATCACCGCGCTCGCCCTCGGGGATCAGCTCTTCGAACCGCGCCCATGTTTCGGGCCAAAACCGGCCAGCGCCGCCGCCGTAGAACCAGTCCAGCTCGGCCTGCGTCATGGTGAAAACGCCGCGCAGCACCAGATGCGTGCATCGCTGGGGGTGGGTGATTGCGTAGATTAGCGCCAGCGTCGCACCCCAACTGCCGCCAAAGACGATCCAACGCTCGATGCCTAGTGTTTTGCGGATCAGCTCGATGTCATCCACCAGATGCCATGTCGTGTTCGCCTCGACGCTGGCATGGGGTTTCGAGCGCCCGCAACCGCGCTGATCAAAGAGGATGATACGATAAATTTCAGGATCGAAATACCGCCGCATCGCAGGGCTGCATCCGCCGCCGGGGCCGCCATGAAACACGATGACCGGCGCGCCCTCGGGATTGCCGGATTGCTCGACATAGACCTCGTGGCCATCGCCGACATCCAGCATCCGACGGTCGAACGGCTCAACCGGGTGGTATAGATACTGAACCGCGCTCTTATGCCCCGAGATTTTATCCATGACCGTCCTATGTTAAGCCGTGGCATAATTGAACATACGGAGAGCGGAATGCAAAGGGCAGCGACCACCATCGACGATAGCGAAGTCGCCAAGTTTCAGGCCATGGCCGAGGAATGGTGGGACCCCAGTGGCAAGTTCAAGCCACTGCACATGATGAACCCCTGCCGACTGGACTACATCACCCGCCAGATCGCTGCCGAGTTCGAGCGTGATCTGGGCAGCGACGCGCCGTTTGCGGGCCTGCGCATCCTTGATATCGGTTGTGGCGGCGGCTTGTTGGCCGAGCCGATGGCGCGGCTGGGCGCCGAGGTGATCGGCGCGGATGCCGCCGAGCGGAACATCCCCGTCGCGCAACTGCACGCCGAGCAATCGGGGCTAGAGATCGACTATCGCCACACCACCGCCGAGGCGCTGGCCGAGGCGGGCGAACAATTCGATGCCATACTGAACATGGAAGTGGTCGAGCATGTGTCGGACCCGCTGACCTACCTCATCGCCTGTCGTGAATTGCTAAGGCCCGGCGGGCTGCAAATCTGTTCGACCCTCAACCGCAATCCGAAAAGCTATGTCATGGCCATCATCGGGGCCGAGCATGTGATGCGCTGGTTACCCAAAGGCACGCATGACTGGGCGAAGTTCATCACGCCGGATGAGCTATACGGCCTCTTGCGTGACGCGGGGCTGGAGCCGGTGGATCGCAAGGGGTTCGTATTTAACCCGGTCAGCTGGAAATGGTCGATTTCGGACCGGGATCTGAGCGTGAACTACGTCACCGCCAGCCGCAAGCCGAGCTAGTCATCAGGCTCTAACCGGGCGCGTAGGCTGCGCAACACCGGCAGGGCGGCGCGCACTTGGGCCTCGCCCAGTTCGGACACCACCTCGGAAATGAGCGGCGTGATCGACGATATAGCCGCCTCGCGCGCGGTGCGGCCAGCGGGGCTGATCGACACACGCTTGCGCCGTGCATCGTCCCAATCAGGGCGAATATGGACGTACCCGGCCCATTCCAGCTTGTGCAGGGTGTTGGTCATGGCGCCACGCGTGACGTGAAAACTCTTGGCCAGTTCGCCGGGGCTACGCTCAGTGCCAGCGCGGGCCAGATGGTTCAGCACCGAGAAATGCGAGATTTCCATACCCTTGGGCAGAACGCGGCTTAGCTGATTGCGAATGAGCTGGTCGTTCGTCAGGATCTCGCTGAAAAGCGCGACGGCAAGGGCATTTGTGGGCGTGTCGTCCATCACGGGCCGCCGAATTCTGGATCATGCGTCAGCGCCGGGATGCGCTGGCGCGCTTGTGCGACCTCGGTCATATCCAAATCAACGTACATTACCCCCGGACCCTCGCCGCCATCGGCCAGAACCTCGCCCCAAGGCGACACGGCGAGGGAATGGCCATAGGTCTGGCGCGGCTTGCCTTGCGACGCTGCGTGAGTGCCGGTCTGTGCCGGGGCCAGCACATATGCGCCCGTCTCGATCGCGCGGGCGCGCAGCAAGGTGTGCCAATGCGCGGCGCCGGTGACGGGGGAAAAGGCGGATGGAATAGACAGAATTTCCGCCCCTTCCTGCGCGAGGTTCCGGTAAAGATGCGGAAAGCGCAGATCATAGCAGATCGTCATGCCCAGCGCGCCAAAGGGCGTCTTGGCCAGCACCGCCTGCGTTCCGGGGCGATACCCTGCCGATTCGCGATAGCTTTCGCTGTCGCTGATCGTGACGTCGAACATGTGGATTTTGTCGTAGCGCGCCACGATTCTGCCATCCGGCGCAATCAGATAGGACCGATTGGCAAACCGGCCATCCGCATCGCCCGTCTTGATCGCGAGCGAGCCGATCAGCAGCCAGATACTGCGCTGCGCCGCCAGATCGCGCAGCGCAGCGAGGGTGATATCCTCGCCCTCAAGCGTCAGCACGTCCTCCTGCCGGGCGCGGCTGGAGGACACGCAATTCGTGACTTCGGGCGTCAGGATGAACCCCGCACCGCCATCCGCCGCCGCGTTCACCAGTGCCTCGGTTACCAGCAGATTGGCCGCCGGATCGTCGCCGCTGCTGAGCTGGATCAGCGCGGCCTTCATGCCGCGAGCAACGCGTCCAGCTTACCCGCCCGCTCCAGCGTATAAAGTTCGTCACAGCCACCGACATGCGTGTCGCCAACGAAAATCTGCGGCACGGTGCGCCCGCCATTCGCGCGCTGTGTCATCTCGGCGCGGCGCGCAGGCTGCGCCGCAATGTCGATCTCGGAAAAGTTGACGCCCTTTTGCGCCAGCAGCCGCTTGGCCGCGTGGCAAAAACCGCAAAGCGGCGAGGTGTAGATTTCGACAGGCTTCATGGCGCTTTCCTCAGGGTTCACAAACTTGCCCTGAATTTAGGCATCCTTGGCCGCGCGCGCCAGTACCAGAATATCGACGCCAATAGCGCCGCCTGCGCGGCACGCCTCACTCGCCGCGGCAAGGGTCGCGCCTGAGGTCATCACATCGTCCACCAGCAGCACATGACGTCCGGCAAGACGATGACGACGGCGCGGATGCACAGCAATCACCCCGGAGAGCGCTGCAAAGCGTGCCTCACGGCCCAATCCACCCAGCGAAGGAGTAGCTCGGGACCGAATCAGCAGATCTGGACACATCGGGCGATCCACCTCACCCGAAAGGGCGCGCGCCAGCAGCGCCGCCTGATTATAACGCCGCTTGAGCAGCCGCAGCCAATGTAGCGGCACAGGCGCGATCAGCGTATCCGGCTTCAGCAGCGGCTGCGCCGCGCGCGCCATCCAAGTCGCGGCAGGTCCTGCCACGTCTTGGCGGTCGCCATGTTTCAGCATCAGGGCCATTTTGCGCCCGTTGCCCTCATAGATCAGAGCGGCGCGGCCAGCATCCCAGGGGCGCGGCAGGCAGAGACAGTCGTCGCAGGTCAGAACATCATCCGGCGCATCCGGCCCCGCAGGCAATGGCACGCCGCAAAGATTACAGACCTGCCCGGCGATGAAGGGCGTGTTGCGCCAACAGGGACCACACAGGCCGAAATCACTGTCGACCAGATCACCGCAAAAGGTGCAGCGCGGCGGATAGACCAGCCGAATGGCCGATTGAAACCGGGTCGCCTTCATCTATAAGTTCCCCGCATGAGCAAGGCGATCCCCCTATGACACCGGCCCTGACAGACCGCGCCGCATTGATGCGCCAGCGCGGCCGCGCCGCCGCCGCGCCCGCGCTATTCCTGCACGACGCCGCGATTAACGAAGTGCATGATCGCCTCTCGATGGTTAACAAACCCTTTACCGCGCCCGGCATCGTCACCGGCTGGCCCGAACCGTGGCGCGTGGCCTTTCCAGATGCGGTGGTCGCGGCGGATGACGACACGCTGGCGCTGACGCCCGGCGCGCATGATCTGGTGATCCACGCATTATCGCTGCATTGGGCGAACGATCCGGTCGGTCAGCTGATCCAGTCGCGCCGAGCCCTGAAACCCGATGGCCTGTTCCTCGGCATCATGCCGGGTGGCACCACGCTGCACCAGTTGCGCGCCAGCCTTGCGCAGGCCGAGGCCGAGGTGACCGGGGGCCTCTCGCCCCGCGTTGCGCCGACGGGCGAAGTGCGCGATCTGGGCGGCCTCTTGCAACGTGCGGGCATGACCCTGCCGGTCGTGGACAGTGTGCACCTGACCGCCAGTTACGCCGATATGCGCGCCCTGATGCACGATTTGCGCGCCATGGGCGAGGGCAACGCGATGCAGGCCCGACCCCGCCATTTCGCCCGCCGCGCGATCTTTGAGCGGGCGTCGCAAATCTATGCCGAGAATTTCGCAGATCCGGATGGCCGGATCGAGGCAACCTACGATCTGATCGTTCTCACCGGCTGGTCGCCCGACGCCTCGCAACCGCAACCGCTGCGCCCCGGCTCGGCGAGGACACGGCTAGCCGACGCGCTGAACACCGATGAGACGCCGCTGCCCGATTGACCCCCGGCCCATTTCGCTTATGTCCGAGGGCAAGCCGCCCCTCCCCGGCGCAGGACAAAGGACCGACCCCATGACACAGCCGACCAAGGGTGCCACCTGCCCCGTTCACGCGCCCAAGGATCACCCAGCGATCCCGCCGCAGAAAACCGGCATCCTGCTGGCCAATCTCGGCACGCCTGATGCGACCGATTACTGGTCGATGCGCCGCTACCTGAGCGAATTCCTGTCCGACCGCCGCGTTATCGACTACGCCCCGTGGAAATGGCAGCCCTTGCTGCAACTGGTCATTCTAAGCAAGCGGCCCTTTACCAGCGGCAAGGCCTACAAATCCATCTGGAACGAAGAGCGGAATGAAAGCCCTCTCATGACGATCACCCGCGATCAGACGGATGCCCTGCGCAGAACGCTGACTGAGGAATACGGTGACGATGTCATGGTCGATTTCTGCATGCGCTACGGCAATCCCTCGACCCACTCCAAGGTGCGCGAGATGACCGAGGCAGGCTGCACCCGCATCCTGTTCTTCCCGCTCTATCCGCAATACGCGGGCGCAACGTCCGGCACGGCAAACGACCAGTTCTTTCGCGCCCTGATGAAGGAAACGCGACAGCCAGCCGCGCGTACCGTACAGCCCTATTTCGACCATCCGGACTATATCGACGCGCTCGCCTGCTCGATCGAGGCGGCGTACGCTGGCACCGCAACGCCGGAAATCCTGGTCGTGTCCTATCACGGGATGCCCCAGCGTTACCTAACGCAGGGCGATCCCTACCATTGCCAATGCCAGAAAACGACGCGCTTACTAAAGGAGCGGCTGGGCTGGGATGACAGCCGGATCACGACCACATTCCAATCCGTGTTCGGCCCCGAGGAATGGCTGAAACCCTACACCGTCAAGGAGGTCGCGCGCCTCGCCCGCGAGGAGGGTAAGCGGCGCATCGCCGTGGTCGCACCCGCCTTTTCCGCCGACTGCATAGAAACGCTGGAAGAGATCAACGAAGAGATCCGCGAAAGCTTCGAAGAGGCGGGCGGTGAGGAATTCACCTACATCCCCTGCCTGAATGACAGCCCGGCGCATATCGACGCGCTGACCCAAGTGATTCGCGAGAATTTGCAGGGCTGGGTCCGCTAAAGCGTTGACGCAAAGAAAAAGGCGCTGAACCCTGAGGTCCAGCGCCTTTCCATGCGAAAAAATCGCTTGGCTTAGTCGGCTGCGATGACAGCTGCGACGATTGCCAGCAGAATCAGCGGAACCCAGACGCCAGCGGACGACGAGCTTGCATTGGTCTCTTCGACGATGACCGGTGCTTCCATGACGGGGGGCTGCATGTTGCCGGCAAAGCCAGCGGTTGCAGCGGCGGACAGAGCAGCGGCGAGAACGAGTTTCTTCATTGTATCCTCCAGAAATTAGCCTGTGCCGCACATCGCGGCAGCAAGCACCCAAGACTTTTACCTCGTGTCAATTCACTAACCCGCAAATTTATGTGATTGCAATTGCAACTTGGTCAATATTGACCATAAGGCACCGAAATATCGTCAAATTAGCAACACTTGGGTGCCCACCCTAGTGAGGCTGAACAGCTCGGCGATATGCCGATTATAAAGCCCGATACAGCCGTTCGACGACTTTCGCCCAATCTTGCGCGTGTCATGCGTGCCGTGGATGCGGTAATACTTCCACCCCAGATATAGGGCATGGGTGCCCAGCGGATTGTCGGGGCCGGGCGGCACGTATCTGGGCCAATCGGGATTACGCTTGAGCATATTGGCCGTCGGGCTCCAGCTAGGGCCAACGACCTTGCGCGTCACGCTGGTGCGCCCGCGGCGGGTCAAATCCTCGGATATGGGAATCGACGACGGGTATAATTTGTAGGTCCTGCCATCCGCGCTCCAGAAATGCAGGGCGCGCGAATCGATGTCGACCAGCACAGCCCCGTTTCTGAGAGTCTTGAAGTAAGGCTGCCAAGTCAGCGAGCGAAAGCTCGAGATGTTGCGGCGCACGCTTTGATTGATTTCGCGCTCCATCTCGATGGTGCCGGTGTTCTGCGCCAGTGCAGGCGCGCCGATTACGGCGGCGGCACCGGCGATAAAGCCACGTCTGTTCAGTGACTTAAGGGGTGTATGTGTCATGGTTGCCTCCACGGGGGCCGGGTTGCATGGGATCACGTCGATCATATGGCGCGAAAGTCGCAGTCGCAATTCAAACCGTTACCTCTGGCAAAGTTCCGATCATGTGGGTTTGAATCGCAACGCCCGGCACTGTAGGGATTGCCGAAACAATCATTCTGGATGGTCCTTGCCCATGACGCGCATTCTGGTTCTTCTCGTTTCCGCCCTTCTCGCCCTTAGTGCCTGCGCCCCGCCGCCGCCGGCCCAGCCGCAGATCGGCGCCGACGGCAAACCGCTACCAAAGGTCTATCGTATCGGACGTGGCGATTCGTCGGCGATCCAATACCGTATGCTCGATTCTGTGAACGCGCTGCGTGGCGCCGCAGGCCGCCAGTCCGTTCAGCTGAACGCACAGCTCAATGCCGCCGCCGCGACCCATTCACGCGACATGTCGGTGCAAAACCGACCCTGGCATTTCGGCTCGGACGGCTCGTCGCCGATCGACCGGATCCAGCGCGTCGGCTACTCCGGCGGCCTCGTCGGCGAAGCCATCTCGGAAACCTACGAGACCGAGCTCGAGACCCTGTCGGCCTGGATGGAAGAGCCCGGTACACGCAACGTGATCCTGGCGCCCAAGGCAAGCAACATGGGCTTTTCCTGGCTTCAGGAAGACAACGGCAAGATCTGGTGGACGCTGGTGATGGGTCGCTAAGGCACCCTACCACCGGCAGTACCGATGAAACGAAAAAGCGCCGGGATGGATATGCTCCGCCCCGGCGCTTTCATTGTTCCGTAAATACTCATGCTTGGCCTGACGCCGAGCGCCCCATCACGGATAGAGCGTGATGGGCGTTCCGTCCTTCACCATGGCAAAGATCCACTCGATCTCCTTGTTGGTGACGGCAATGCATCCGGCGGTCCAGTCCCGCCCGTTCTTGCCCTTGAAGCCATTCGGTTGGCCATGGATAAAGATATCGCCACCCGGACTCTTTTCGCGCAGATGGGCCTGCGCCCGATCAAAGGCGTTGGGGTAGGAAATGCCGATAGACAGATGGAACTTGCTGTTCGGATTGCGCCGGTCAATCAGGTAAGTGCCCTCGGGCGTGCGCCCGTCGCCCTCTTCGGACTTGTGACCGCCGGGCATGAATCCCAGATCAAAGTCGTAATCCTCCAGCACCTTGTTGTGGTGCAGCAGATACATTTTGCGCTCGGATTTCTTCAGCACGACATGCGTGACCTCAGGACCCTTGTACGTCTTGAATTTCGAACTGCAGGCCGACAGGCCCACAACCATCAGCGCGATTGCCAGAAACTTCAGTATTTTCATGTGCCCTACTCGATTTGCTCTTTTTTTCTCTTTGATAACCCGAAACGAGTGCAATGAGATAGGGAAATTTCAAATAATAGCGCTCACGCCCGCGTGAAGCGGGCCACCAGCTCAACATGGCTGGACCATCGGAACTGATCGACCACCCGCAGCGCATCTAGTCGATAGCCACCGGCGATCAGCGCCGCCGCATCGCGCGCGAAAGTGACGGGATTGCATGATACATAGGCAAGGCGTGGGACACCCGCCGTGACCAACTGCCCGATCTGTGCCTCAGCCCCCGCACGGGGCGGATCGATTACCGCGCCGTCGTAACGCGCCAGTTCGTCCGGCAGTAACGGTCGGCGATAGAGGTCGCGCGCCTCAACGCTCACTTGTTTCAAACCGGCCGCCTTGCGCCACCCGGCATCCAGCGATTCGGTCATGGCCGAATCACCTTCGACCGCATGAACCCGTGCAGTTTCGGACAGCGGCAGTGCGAACGTACCGCATCCGGCGAATAGATCGACGATGCGTCCCGCACCGGTCATCGCCTCCCGTACGTCGGCCAGCAGCGCCGCCTCACCCTCAGCCGTGGCTTGCAGAAACGCGCCGGGCGGCGGCGTCACCTCGACCACGCCAAAGCGCTGGGCCGGCGGGCGGCGCATCGCGATCACCTCGCCCTCCCACGCGAGGCGGGCAAGGTCATGGGTCTCGGCCAATTGCGCCAGCATCACGCGCAGCGGCCCATCCAGAGCCTTGCCACCTGTGACATGGACGTCGAGGCCGCCGCGCGTAAGGCACACCGCCACGTCCAGCGCGCCCTTGCGGCTGGCCGTATGCAGCGCGAGCGCCTCAGCCACCGGAATTGATTTCATCAAATCCGGGTGCAGCAATTGGCAGTCTGGTATCTCGACAATCACGTCCGACGCGCGCCCGTGAAAGCCGGCCATCGCATCTTTTTTCGTGCGCCGCGCCGACAGCGTCGCGCGCCGCCGCGCCTGCGCGGGCGACGTGGCGATGGGCAGAAATGTGGTTTCCAGCCCGTGCGCGGCCAATGCAGCCCGCACGACGTCCTCCTTCCACGCGGCGACAAAGGCGTCATTCGCGTGCTGCAACTGGCATCCGCCGCAGGCTTTGAAATGGCGGCAGGGCGGCGCGACCCGTATGTCGCTGGGCGTCTCAATGCGGATATCCGTCAGGCGCTGGCCGTCCAGCGTGCCTGTCACCTGCTCACCCGGCAACGTCATTGGGGCAAAGACCGGCCCAGCGGCAATGCCGTCACCCTGATGGCCAAGACGTTCGATAAGATAGCTCATGGGCCCTCTTTCAGCAGATCACCCTTGGTAAGGGCAAAGCCCGAAGCGATCCACCGCTCTTCCAGCATTTTCAGCCTAGCGCCAAGGGCGCCGCCTTGAAATTCGGGCATGAAGTCTGCCGCCGCGATGGGCAGCACGGCTTTTGCGCCCTTGGCCGCCGCATCCAGCGCCGCCTTGTCCAACGGCCGCTCCAGCAATGCCGCACGCAGCAGCAAAATATCGCGCGCGGCGTCCGCACCATGGAGGTAGCCCAGCGCGCCAGCGCCGGTCATATCGCCGACCTCGCGGCGCAAAAGATCAAGCCGCGCGGCGTGAGCATTGCTCAGCCGCAGACGGTCGCGCACATCCTCACCGCCCAGTACGGCGAGGCGCCGTATGGCATCGGGCGGGGCTGCAACCTCCCTTTCCAGATGCACCAGCGGCGCCAGCGCGCGGTGATCCGCGCCCGGCAACACACGCGCCAGTGCGCCGACCTGCGCCATCGCCGCGATGGCCGGGCCGGGATCGGGCGCGGCCAGCATCCGTCGCATCTCGGCCCCGATACGCTCGCGCGCGAGGCCATCCAGACCGTCTAGATTATCCGCGACGGCGGCCAGCCCATCGGGGTCGATACCGCCATCCCCGCCATATTGCGCATGGAAACGAAAGAACCGAAGGATGCGCAGGTAATCCTCTTCGATCCGCCTATGTGCGTCCTCGATAAAGCGCACGCGCCGCGCAAGCGCGTCGGGCAGTCCGCCCAGCGGGTCGATCACCTCGCCGTCCGGGCCAGCATAAAGAGCGTTCATCGTGAAATCACGGCGGCGCGCGTCGCCCTCCATATCGCTGGTAAAGGCGACGGTTGCGCGGCGGCCATGCGTTTCAACGTCGCGGCGAAAACTCGTGATCTCGAACGGCACGCCATGCGCGACCAGCGTCATGGTGCCATGATCTATGCCCGTGGGTATGGCCTTGATCCCGGCGGCACGTGCCAGCTCGGTCATCTGGTCTGGCGTCGCATCCGTGGCGAGGTCCAGATCACCGATCGCCTCGCCCAGCACAGCGTTGCGCACCGCACCGCCCACCAAATAGGCGCGATGCCCTGCCGCCTCGAACGCAGCAAAGATCGCCCTCAACGGAGCATCCGTCAGCCATGGCGCGTCGATCCTCATGGGCGACCCGCCGCCTCGGCCATCGAGCGTAGCATCCGCGCGGTGGCGCCCCAGATGTAGTAGGAGCCGAACGGCACGGTGTAGTAGCGCCGCATCGTGCCGCGCCAGTACCGCTCCTCGACCCGGTAGTGGCTGCGCATCAGCACATGTTCCAGCGGCACATCGAACACTTCGGCCACCTCGCCCGCCTCCGGAACGGGCGAGAAGGGCGCAAGGACGCGCCCCACGACCGGCGTCACCGTGTAGCCCGTCACCGTCTCATGCATAGGAAGGTGGCCAAGCACCTCGACATTGGCGGGGTCGAGCCCGATCTCTTCTTGCGCTTCGCGCAGGGCGGCGGCGGTGACGTCTGCATCGCCTTCGTCCTGTTTGCCGCCAGGAAAGGCGATCTGGCCGGGGTGCTGCTTTAGCACTGACGAGCGCTGCGTCAGCACCACCCGCGCGCCGCCGGGCGTCATCATCAGCGCCACCAGCACACCCGCAGGACGCAGTTTACGACCCTCGGGCAGGATCGTGCCAGGGTTCAGGTCGAAATCCGACGTCGCCGCGCCCGCCCTGCCCAGCGCCTTGGCAAGCTGTGCGATGGGATCCGTCACGCTCATGCGGTGTCGTCGCCGCCTGCGCCCTGTTCAGTGTCAAAGCCCAGCGTGGTTGGGTCCAGATTGTAATGCGCGCCGCAAAACTGGCAATCGGCCGTAACGCGTCCATCGTCTGTGGTCATCGTCGCGATATCCTTGGCCGAGTATATCGACAGGCTCTGGCGCACGCGGTCCTTGGAACAGGTGCAGCCAAAGCGGATCGGCTGTGCGTCGAACACGCGCGGACCCTCCTCGTGGAACAGCCGCAAGAGCAGGTCGGTCGGCGCGATGCTGGGGCCGATCAATTCGAGCGCGTCAACAGTATCCAGGAGGATGTTCGCACGGTTCCAGTTCTCGCCCTCCTCGCCGTCAGGCGCGACATCGGTGGGCTGCAAAAGGCCGCCCTCACCACTGCCGCCTTCCGGCGCAGCGGCAAAGGGGGATGCCTTGGGCATATGTTGCAGCATGATGCCGCCAGCGCGCCAATGTTCGCCCGAATCCCCTTCGGTCGACAGGCCGAAATTCAGCGCAAATCGGGTCGGTATCTGTTCAGATTGAGCAAAATACGCCTCGGCGCAGGCGCGCAGGCTACCACCGGCCAGCGGGGTGATGCCCTGATAAGGCGCGGTGCCCTTGCCTTGGTCAATCATGATGGCAAAATACCCCTCGCCGACCTGCTCAAAATGGTTGGCATCAGTCAAACGCTCGGCGTCATAGCTGGCATAGGCACGAATGCGCGCAGGTTCGCCGTCCTCTTGCGGGCCGTAGTAATCCGTGGCGATCATACGCACCGGGCCATTCGATTGCACTTGCAGGGACAGCTTCCAACGCAGCTTGATCGTCTGGCCAATCAGGGCGGTCAATACGGCCATCTCGGCTACCAACGCCTCGACCACCAAGGGGTAGTCGTGCTGTTTAAGGATGCCGCCCAGCACACCGTCCAAACGCGCCACGCGTCCCCGGATGTCTGAATTATCCAGTTGGAACGGCAGGACCGTATCGTCCCAGGCGATTTTTTCACCAAAGTTCATTGGGGTTTCCTTATGTGCCGGAGATTGGCATATCGCGAAGATATAGGCAGGGGCAACCCGGCGTCCAAGAGGAGCGAGCCAGATGATAAGACGCGTAGGCCACCCGCCGCACCGGGGCCAATCCTATCGGCTGCGCCATGGCGTCTATGCGATTCTGCCGGCGACGGGCGGTCTGCTGGTGACATTGCAGCACGAACCGCAGCCTGAGTTGCAACTGCCGGGCGGCGGGATCGATCCGGGCGAATCACCTTTGCGGGCGCTCTATCGCGAGGTTATGGAGGAAACCGGCTGGACCATCGCGGCGCCGCGCCGCATGGGTGCGTTTCGCCGCTTCGTCTATATGCCCGAATATGACATGTGGGCCGAAAAGCTGTGCACAATCTACATCGCGCAGCCAGTGCGTCCGATCTGCGCGCCGACCGAGGCGGGCCATACGCCGCTGATCGTTGATCCCCGTGTCGCCGCCGCCGAGCTGGGCAATGAGGGGGATCGCATGTTCGTCAGCCGCTGGGCCGGATTGGCTTGATCTCGAGCAGAATGGCCGAGACATCGTCAGCGAAAGTATCGTCGCCCGCGAAATCGGCCAGCTTCCAGATCAGTGATTCGAGGCAGGACATGGCGCGCGCGCCGCGCAGCCCGTGCAAAATGCGCGCAAGCCCCTCGTCGTCCAACAGCGTGCCGTCCGGCGCCGCGCATTCGGTCACCCCGTCCGAATGGATCATCAGCCGGTCCCCGGGCTGCAACTGCACCTCAAACTCCTGATATTCCGCGCCGGGAATCAGCCCCACGGGCAGCCCGCCATCGCCGACCATCTCGACGCTGCCGTCTGCCCTTTGGATCGCCGGATAGGGATGCCCCGCCTGCGCCATCACGACGCGCCCGGTGGCCAGATCGACGTCAGCCAGCAGCAGGGTAAAATAGTGCTCGGTTTCGAGCTCGCTGAGGAAAAGATCGTTCAGCGCCGCAATGGTCTGTCCCGGCGGGCGCGGCGCATAGCCGCCGTCCGGCAGCCGCTCTAGCGCTACGTTCTGTTCGGGCGCGGCGCCCGAAAGGTATCCGGCAAGCCGCGCCGTCATCAGAGCCGAGCTGATTCCGTGCCCCGATACGTCGATACCGTAAAGCCCGATCCGCGTATCGCTAACAGGAAACATCCCGACCAGATCGCCACCCACATGCCCGGACGAACGCAGCAGCATCGACACTTCGGCCGTGCCGTAGTCGCGATGCCGGTCTCTGACCAGCGATTGCTGCAACTTCTTGGCCTCGATCAGATCCGCGTCGAGCGATGCATAGAGCGCCTGCAACTTGTCCAAGGTAGAATTCACGAGGCGGTTCTTTTCAGTCAGCTCGCGCTCCATTTCGAGAATACGCTCTCCTGCGGCGATACGCGCGCGCAACTCGCCGGGATCGACCGGTTTGGTCAGGAAATCATCGGCGCCAGCATCGAGGCCATGCGCAATCTCGGCCTTGTCGGATTTCGACGTGAGCAGGATAAAGTAGCCGTAGTTATCGCGAGACATACGTCTGAATTCATTGCAAAACTCTACACCTGACATACCCGGCATCATCCAGTCGCTCAGCACCAGATCCGGAGGCGTGTCACGGCAAATCTCGAGCGCCTGATCACCTGATTCGGCCTCCGTCACTGCAAACCCCCATTTTTTCAGGGATGCCGCCAGAATGCGCCGTTGCAGGCGGCTGTCATCAACCACCAGGACGCGCTGAATCGCCCGTGCGGACGGGTCAGCTATGCGGATTGATGACTCAATGTGCGGATCGGTCAGGTGGGACAAAATTCTTCCCTTTGCGTTCAATACCCCGATCCTAGCCCCGCCGGATTAACAGTTGGTGAACGCGATCCAAACTGCACAAAATGTTGGTTGGTAACGCTCCCTTAAGGGCTTTGAGTCACGGTCAATGCAACCGGAAGGAGGATACATGATCGACTGGAAAAGGGTCGCCGAGCTTCGCGATGAAATCGGTGCCGAGGATTTCGGTGAGGTTGTTGATCTGTTCTTGGAGGAGGTCGAGGGCGAAATCGCGGTTCTGCGCGGAGGATGCGCTGAGGATGCACTGGAATCGCGGCTGCATTTCCTGAAGGGTAGCGCGCTAAACCTAGGGTTTCGTGCCTTTTCTACCTTGTGCCAAAACGGCGAGAGCGCAGCGGCAGCCGGTCAGCCCCAGCGCGTCGACCTGCCCGCGACCCTGGCCAGCTTTGACGACTCGAAAGCCGAGTTCATGGCAGGATTGTCCCGACTGGATAAATCGTGACGTGCAGCACTCAGATAAGGAATTCGGCCAGCACGCGGTCGTCCGTAATATCACGATAATCAAACCCAGCTGCGGTAAAGGCGGCGAGCAAGCGCACGAAATTCTCTTCTCGGCTGGTCTCGATCCCAATCAGGACCGACCCAAAGTTACGTGCCGATTTCTTGAGGTATTCGAACCGGGCGATATCGTCCTCGGGGCCAAGCAGATTGAGGAAATCCTTCAAGGCGCCAGGGCGCTGAGGCATGCGGAGGATAAAGTATTTCTTGACGCCTGAGTGGCGCTGCGCGCGCTCTTTTACCTCGGGCAGACGCTCGAAATCAAAGTTGCCGCCGGAGGTGACGCAGACCACGGTCTTGCCGCGGATGCGGTTCCTCATGTCCTTCAGCGCGTCGACGGCCAGCGCGCCCGCGGGCTCCAGCACGATGCCCTCGATGTTCAGCATCTCGATCATCGTGGTGCAAAGGCGATCCTCGTTGACCGTCACAGCCTGACCGGGGTCCAGATGGCTGAGCCGCCGAAAGGTAAGCGCTCCGATCTGCGCTACTGCCGCGCCGTCAGCAAAGTTGTTCACGTAGTCCAGCCGCACAGGCGCACCCGCCATCAGCGCCGCTTGCAGGCTGGCACCACCCTGAGGCTCGACCAAAGTGATTTCCGCGCGATCACCGATGTAGCTGGTCACGCCCGCCGACAGGCCACCGCCGCCGACAGGCATGACGATGTGGTCGGGCATCCCGCCCAGATCACGCTCGATCTCGACCATGACAGAGGCTTGGCCTTCGATCACGTCCTCGTCGTCGAAAGGTGACAGGAAATGCCCGCCGGTTTGCGCGCAATAGTCCTGCGCGGCCGCCAGCGTCACGTCAAAATAATCGCCCGTCAGTTCAATCCGCACGTTGTCGCCGCCAAAGATGCGTGTCTTGCCGATTTTTTGCTGGGGCGTCGTGACTGGCATGAAAATCACGCCCTCGACGCCGAAATGCCGGCACATAAATGCAACGCCTTGCGCGTGATTTCCAGCGCTGGCGCAGACGAATGTCGGCGCATCTCCGCCCCGCGCCAGCACCTTGCGCATGGCGTTGAATGCGCCGCGCAGCTTGTAGGACCGCACGGGCGTCAGATCCTCACGCTTGAGCAGGATGTTGGCCTCATAACGCTCGGACAGGTGTTCGTTGCGCTGCAGGGGGGTCGCGTCAAAGACGGGCCGCATCGCGGCCTCGGCGGCGCGGGCGTTTTGCTGAAAATCACTCATGCGGATATGCCTGCCTCAAGCGCACGGCCTGTGCAAGAGGCACGCCGTGCGCGCCCCGTCATTTGCTCTCGCCTCCCAAGGGGCGCCCGTTGACGTAATGACCATAGATCGTCGTGAGGATACTGGCGTTTAGCAGGCCCAACGCAGCTGTCAGCAGGATCGACAGGATGGCCCCGAGAACGGGGATCGATGCGGTCAGCTGGACGTCGATCACGCTGGCCAGTTGGGCTAAGACCATCGTGAGGATGATGACGATCACGATGGCCCCTGCACCGGGCCGGGTCGCATCCCACGCGGCCCGCATCGACAGCGTCTCGCCAATCGCCGCTGCCGGCAGAACCGGTGAGATCCGGTAAAACCCGTAGAACGTCGCGCCCCCCCAGATCATCATCAGAACGCCGTTCGGTCCACCCAGTATCACCATAATCACGACAAGCGGAATCATAGCCACGATGACCAGCAGCGTCATTTGCACCGCCCGCCACAGATAGGCGCCGATGGCGTCCCGGCGCAGCTGCGGTAGCCATCCCGAGGGATATTCGGACAACAGGATGAAGCGGTGCCAATTGACCAGCATCCAGATCATTGCAAGCGCCCAAATCAGGATTGAGATCAGCCCGGCCAAGATCATGGGCCCGCGCGCCGCCACCTCGCCACCCGCCACATGCGACTGTGGCAGCGCAGCCGCGACCCCCAGCATGGCTACGGCCCCGAGGGCGGTGGGCAACAGCGCGATCCGCAACGCCTCGCGCCAATTGCGCATCAGCATGCTCAGCGCATGCGCGATAATCTTCCAGCCCTGCATTCTGACCTATCCTTATCTCAATCCCCGTCATTCAGCACAGCGCACCGCACTGCGCAAGCCCCGCACCTTGCCTGCCCATGCAAAACCCGCTAAGCCCCAGCCCGACCCTGACAAAGGAACCTGTCTCATGTCCGCGCCCAAGAAAGTCGTGCTGGCCTATTCCGGCGGCCTCGACACCTCGATCATCCTGAAATGGCTGCAAACCGAATACGGCTGCGAGGTCGTGACCTTTACCGCCGATCTGGGCCAAGGCGAAGAACTGGAGCCGGCGCGGCAAAAAGCGATCACCCTCGGGATCAAGCCCGAGAACATCCATATCGAGGATGTGCGCGAAGAGTTCGTGCGCGACTTCGTCTTCCCGATGTTTCGCGCCAACGCCGTCTATGAGGGTCTGTATCTGCTTGGCACGTCCATCGCGCGCCCCCTGATTTCCAAGCGTCTGGTCGAAATCGCAGAAGAGGTCGGCGCCGACGCCATCGCCCATGGCGCGACTGGCAAAGGCAACGATCAGGTCCGGTTCGAACTGGCGGCCTATGCGCTGAACCCCGATATCAAGGTGATCGCGCCGTGGCGTGAGTGGAATCTGACCAGCCGGACCAAGCTGCTGGATTTCGCTGAAGCAAACCAGATCCCAATCGCCAAGGACAAGCGCGGCGAGGCACCGTTTAGTGTCGATGCGAACCTCCTGCACACCTCGTCCGAGGGCAAGGTGCTGGAGGATCCGGCGGAAATGGCCCCCGACTACGTCTATCAGCGCACCGTTAATCCCGAGGACGCGCCGAACGAGGCGGAATTCGTCGAAGTCGGGTTCGAGCGCGGCGATGCTGTCAGCGTCAACGGCGAGGCGATGAGCCCCGCAACCGTCCTGACCAAACTGAACGAGCTGGGAGGCAAACACGGCATTGGCCGTCTGGACCTCGTCGAAGGTCGCTTTGTTGGGATGAAATCACGCGGCATCTACGAAACGCCGGGCGGCACCATCCTGCTGGAGGCGCATCGCGGCATCGAGAGCATCACGATGGATCGCGGCGCGATGCACCTCAAGGACCAGCTGATGCCGCAATACGCCGAGCTGATCTACAACGGCTTCTGGTACTCGCCCGAGCGCACGATGCTGCAGGCCGCCATCGACGCCAGCCAGACGCATGTCACGGGCACCGTTCGGCTAAAGCTTTACAAAGGCAGCGCGCGCACGGTTGGTCGCTGGTCCGATCACTCGCTTTATTCCGAGGCACATGTGACGTTCGAGGATGACGCGGGCGCCTACGATCAGAAGGACGCGGCAGGCTTCATCCAGCTGAACGCGCTGCGGCTCAAGCTGCTGGCAGCACGGGATCGTCGCCTGAAAGGCTAAACCGCAATGGGATTGGGCAGGCGCAACCCTGCCCTTTCACCGTTCTGAAAATACTCAATATCACGGCAAAATCAGTCACACCGCGGTCCTACCGCGGCGACCTCTTCGCGAGTATCCGCTGCAATGTCCGGCGGTGCATATTCAGCCGCCGCGCGGTTTCCGACACATTGCGATCGCACAGCTCATAGACGCGTTGGATATGTTCCCAGCGCACGCGATCCGCGCTCATCGGATTTTCGGGTGGCGGCGGCAGGTCGTCCCCGGTCGCCATCAGCGCATTGGTGATATCGGTCGCATCGGCTGGCTTGGACAGATAATCGGTCGCGCCGATCTTGACCGCCGCGACGGCTGTGGCAATTGCGCCGTAGCCGGTCAGCACGACAACCCTGCTTTCGGGACGCCGCTCGCGGATGACTTCGACCACGTCGAGACCGTTACCATCCTCAAGCCGCAGATCGCAGACCGCATAGGCCGGCGGCCGTGCCTCTGCGGCAGCTCGGCCCTCGGCGACGGACATCGCGGTCACGACGTCAAAGCCGCGTTTTTCCATCGCCTTGGCAAGGCGGCGCACAAAGGCCTCGTCATCGTCGACCAAGAGCAGCGAAGGGTCGTCGCCCAGATCCAGCTCGGTGTCGGCCATCACGATCGCTCCAGTCCGTCATTGTCATGCCCGATAGAGGTAGTCCGCGCCCATGCTCACGTCAAACTTTGGCACGCCTGTCAGCTGGCGTCCAGAAAACATGCGACCTTGTCGGCCATCTGCTCACCGCTCAGATCACGACGAAAGAACTCGACAAAGCCGTGGCCGGGCAATGTCAGATAAGTGAAGGTCGAGTGATCGACGAGGTAGTATTCCTCTTCGCCTTCCGCAGGGTCATGTGCCTTGTAAAAGGTGCGATAGGCTTGACTCGCCGCCTTGACCTGCTCGGGCGAGCCGGTGAGGCCCAGCATCCTTGGGTGCATCGCATCGGTATAGTCCGCGACGACCTCGGGTGTATCGCGCTGCGGGTCGATCGAGATAAAGACCGGCTTTACGATC
>RCMY010002762.1_pt1 | contig 21206 bp, 24 predicted proteins | sample 2041341 | NCBI WGS metagenome assembly RCMY01 (sample SAMN09708234, study PRJNA481090) | Marine sediment metagenome, whole genome shotgun sequencing project.
ACGCTCATGAAGGTGCTTGTACCTGTCAAACGCGTGATCGACTACAACGTGAAAGTGCGCGTCAAAGCGGACGGATCGGGTGTTGATCTTGCCAACGTAAAAATGTCGATGAACCCCTTTGACGAGATTTCCGTCGAACAGGCAATTCGTATGAAAGAAGCGGGTCAGGTTGACGAGATCATCGCCGTATCCATCGGCGTCAAGCAATCCCAGGAAACGCTGCGCACCGCGCTTGCGATGGGTGCGGACCGCGCCATTCTGGTTGTCGCGACGGACGATGTGCACAATGATATTGAGCCGCTGGCCGTTGCCAAAATCCTCAAAGCGATCGTGGACGAAGAACAGCCGGGCCTCGTGCTTTGCGGCAAGCAGGCGATTGACAATGACATGAACGCAACCGGCCAAATGCTGGCGGCGTTGATGGGGTGGTCACAGGCGACGTTCGCCTCCGAGGTCGAGATCACAGGCGACAAAGCGAAAGTCACACGCGAAGTAGACGGCGGGATGCAGACCATCGAAGTCTCCATGCCAACAGTAGTCACCGTTGATCTGCGCCTGAACGAGCCGCGTTATGCGTCCCTGCCCAACATCATGAAGGCCAAGAAAAAGCAGATGGATGAGAAAACACCTGCGGATTACGGCGTCGACGTCACCCCCCGGCTGGAGATCGTGAAAACGGTTGAACCTGCGGAACGTGCGGCGGGCATCAAGGTTGCGTCCGTGGACGAACTGGTTGCGAAACTCAAAGAAGCGGGGGCTGTGTAATGGCTGTTCTACTCCTTGCAGAAGTAACTGACGGCGAATTGGCCATGGATGCGACGGCCAAGGCCGTGACTGCTGCCAAATCGCTGGGTGATGTGACGGTTCTGGCCTGTGGCGGTTCCGCTGCTGCTGCCGGTGCTGCCGCAGCCACCATTGACGGCGTATCCAAAGTGCTGGTCGCGGAAGATGCATCATTGGGCCACCGTTTGGCCGAATCCACTGCGGCGTTGATCGTTAGCATTGCGGGCGATTACGAGCACATCGTCGCGCCGGCCACAACAGACGCGAAAAACGTGATGCCACGGGTTGCGGCATTGCTGGACGTGATGATCATCTCTGACGCTTCCGGCGTTGTGGACGGCGACACGTTCGAGCGTCCGATCTATGCGGGCAACGCTGTGCAAACGGTGAAATCCAAAGACGCCAAAAAAGTCATCACTTTCCGTACATCGACCTTCGATGCCGCGGGGACTGGCGGCTCTGCGTCGGTTGAAACCATTGGCGCGGTTGCTGATCCGGGCCTCAGCACTTGGGTTGAAGACAAGGTTGCGGCCTCTGACCGTCCAGAACTCACATCTGCGGGTGTGGTTGTATCCGGTGGTCGCGGTGTTGGCTCCGAGGCGGACTTTGCACTGATCGAAAAGCTGGCTGACAAGCTGGGCGCCGCCGTTGGTGCATCCCGTGCTGCGGTTGATTCGGGCTACGCCCCGAACGACTGGCAGGTTGGCCAGACGGGCAAAGTTGTCGCGCCAAACCTTTACGTTGCCGTCGGCATCTCTGGCGCGATCCAGCATTTGGCCGGCATGAAGGACAGCAAGATCATCGTGGCAATCAACAAAGACGAAGAAGCACCAATCTTTCAGGTGGCAGACTTTGGTCTGGTGGCAGACCTCTTTGAAGCGGTGCCGGAACTGTTGGAAAAGCTCTAGGCTTTCCTTCGGTTTTGAGTATTTGAAGGCCCGCCGGAGACGGCGGGCCTTTTGCGTCAACGCAGCTCTGCGATGGCTTCAAGCAGCGCATCAGCAACTTCTTGATGGGCAACCGGCCCCATCAACTCAGATGCGGCCATGACATCCATCTCGCTAAAGACCATGCCTTCTGTTCCAACACTCAGCGCATTACCCGTCGCCACAACCTCGATCACCGTTGTCGCACTGGGCGCAATTTCATCCATCATTTCGCGGGTCACAAACAAGGGATCGCGGCCGATATCATCGGTGCCACCCGTTCCTTCATCCTCGGGCGCGTGATCGGAGAACCAAAGAAGGATGGATTTGCCGTTAATCCGGTTTAACAACAGGCGCATCCGCGCGATCCAGGCCGATTGAAGTTCCTCCCGCACCACTGCAAAGCGGTCCGGTGACACCCGTTTGAGGCATTTCAACATGTGTTTGTTGAAGTGGAAATCGGCAAAATCAACCTCGCGGTAGATCGTGCGTAACAAGGTTGAAGTGGACACGAACCTGTCGTTACGGCGCGGATGCACGGCATAAAAACGGTTGGTCATATTCTGCGCCCCCATCACCTGTAGAACCGTAATCTGTGCCTCTGACGCGGCATCCATGACGAAGGGATCAGCAGAAAATGCATCGATTCCCGCGTTCAATTGGCCGAAATTGGCGCAACTTATCCCCAGTTCCCGTTCGACAAGCGCCGGAAACGGCGTCTCAATAAACTTGCCATAGGTTTCCGTGGTTCCAACGAAAGCCAGATACGGTTTGGTCAAATCCCGCCGCGGCCCCCGAAATAACAGTTTAGACGCGCCATAACGGCACGGCAAATAGTCCAAGGGCCCCGGCCCCAATACGTCATAGGTCATCACACCCACCTTTTTTAACTCACCCGACACGGACTTTGACGGGCGCAGCTTGCGATTCCGTTAAACGATGATTTTGCCAAGAATTTGTGGCAAACGCTGCTCTTGCGGCCTGCCCCTTACAGCCCTTATTGTGGCTCTAAATCTTGAAAGGATCGGGCATGGACATCCAGACAATCGGCATCGTGGGCGCAGGGCAGATGGGCAATGGCATCGCCCATGTGATGGCGTTGGCGGGTTATGATGTGATGATGACCGACATCAGCGCGGATGCGCTGAAAAACGCAGTTGAAATCATTGACGGCAACATGTCCCGGCAGGTTGGACGTGGCAAGATATCCGAGGCTGACATGACCGCAGCCATGAAGCGGATTGCCACCACCACCACGCTGACGGATCTGGGGCCAAATGATCTTATTATTGAGGCCGCAACGGAGCGTGAAACCATCAAACAGGCGATCTTCGAAGACCTGTTGCCCCATATCAAACCACATACGATCCTGACGTCAAACACCTCTTCGATCTCGATCACGCGACTGGCAAGCCGCACGGACCGGCCGGAAAAGTTTATGGGATTTCATTTCATGAATCCTGTGCCGGTGATGCAACTGGTGGAACTGATCCGGGGAATTGCGACAGATCAGGAAACATTTGCCGCCTGTAAGGTCGTGGTGGACCGGCTTGGCAAAACTGCCGCCTCAGCCGAGGATTTTCCCGCGTTTATCGTCAATCGTATCCTGATGCCGATGATCAACGAGGCGGTTTATACGCTGTATGAAGGCGTGGGGAATGTGCAGTCGATCGACAGCTCGCTCAAGCTGGGTGCGAACCATCCGATGGGGCCGCTGGAACTGGCCGATTTCATCGGGCTGGACACCTGTCTTGCCATTATGAACGTGCTGCACGACGGGTTGGCGGATACCAAATACCGGCCCTGCCCGTTGTTGACCAAATATGTCGAGGCCGGATGGCTGGGTCGTAAAACAGAACGCGGATTTTATGATTATCGTGGTGAAGTGCCTGTGCCGACGCGGTGATATCGGCGTGCGAACGCTGGTGTCTGGACGCGGTGACAGGTTGTTCTTGAGTTTATAGGCAAGATGAAGATGGAAGGGTGCGTGCCAACGGCACGATTGCACGCAATGCCCTAGTCTTTGAGTGCCAAGGTATGCGCGCGCAGCCATGCCATAAAGCCGCGCGGATCGTCAGCACGGGCATCAATCTCGGCCTGCGGGATCGGGTGGCCGACAACGGGGCCTTGCGGTTTGTCACAGGCATGCACGATTTCATGCAACAACAGCCCCTGACGCAGCATCGGACTTAACTTGTTGGCGATCTGATAGGCGCGGCTGTTCTGGCCGGGAAACTTCATCGGAATCACGGTGGCACCGGAACGGCGGATCATCTTGGCTGTGAATACGTTCCATTCGGCCTCAACCGCCGGGCCCCACCAATCCTCGGAGGTGGCAACAACACCGGACGGGAAGAGCGCGACAACACCGCCTTCTTTCAAATGCGCCATCGCTTTCGCGCGCATTTCAACGCCCTTGCGCTGTGCATCGGGGTCATGCGGAAAGGGCACGGGAATCATAAAGCTGCCTGCAACTTCATCAATGGAGGTCAGCAGCGAGCGGGTCAGAATACGATAATCGGGGCGAACCCGCCCAATCAGATCCGCGAAAATCATCCCGTCAACCATGCCATGCGGGTGGTTGGCCACGACAACGACAGGCCCTTGTTTGGGGATGCGATCAAGCTGGACTTGTGGCGTTGTCAGATCAATGCCCATCGTGTCCAACGCCCCGCGCCAGAACGCCTGACCGGTTGGCGCACCCCTGCGCTCGAATTTGCGCACCAGACGCAGAACTTTCAATTTTCCTGTGAAAAGTTCGATCACGCTGATCATCCGGGCCCGCCAAGGCACCGTAAATGTCGATGCATAGGACAGGCTGCGCCGGTCATATTTCACCGGAGGTTCCGACGCATCGCTGCGCGCGTCACCCTCCTGACCAGCTATTGTTTGTACGTCATCCACCAAGAAAGTCACCCTTTTCAGGTTCACTTGCAGGCGTCAGTTACCTTCGCCAAATTTATCCGCCACCAGCGTGCTCAAGGCCTCAGCCAAGGCCTCGGCATCCGGACCGGAAGTGTGAACGTCAATAATGCTTCCGCGCGCCGCTGCCAACATCAAAAGCCCCATGATACTGTCACCTGATGCAGACATGCCATCTTTGCTGACTTCGGCACGTGCGTCAAACGCCTCAACCACTTCGACAAATTTGGCGGACGCCCGCGCATGCAGGCCCTTTTGATTCACGATCTTGAGGGAAACTTGGGTCATGACACTGGCCTTTAGCTGACGCTTACGTTCTGGCTGTCGATGTATTTCTTGCCCGCTTCGAGCGCGGCACGGACGGCATCAGGTACATCCATCTGGCGGGATTTCGCCAGTTTGATCAGCATCGGCAAGTTCGCACCATAAAGGATACGGCGGTTCTCCGGCCGACACGCCAGCATGGACAGGTTCGATGGCGAGCCACCAAACAGATCGGTCACAACCACAACACCCGCGCCCTGATCGACCTCATCCGCTGCCGTGCAAATCTCGGCTTGTTTGGCGTCGCGGTCATGATCGGCATGGATCGAGATGGCACGCACCCCGATTTGTGACCCGACAACATGTTCAATTGCCGCGAGATATTCCCGCGCCAATCCACCATGTGCGACAATCACAATTCCGATCACGTCTGCGCCTTACCCTCATGCTGTCGATCAAGCTCGCGGTGCCTTATAGACACCTGCCAGCCCAATTGCGCAAGTCGCAATGCATGGGCTTGCGCCAAGGTAACCGAGCGGTGTTGCCCGCCGGTACAGCCAAATGCGATGGAGACGTTGGATTTGCCTTCCTCGCGAAAGGCAGGGAGCAGAAGTTTGCTCAGTTCCAGCACCTGATCGGCAAAGGGCACATATCGAGGGTCTTTGGCGACATATTCAGCAACCCGCGGGTCCGTTCCGTTGGCATCGCGCAGGGACGCATCCCAATGGGGATTTCGCAGAAAGCGGCAATCATAGACCATATCGACAGAGCGGGGCAGCCCGCGTTTGTAGGAAAAGGACTGGACCGACACACTCAAAAGCCGCTGGCCTTGCGGGGCAAACCACCGCTCCACCTCGGCGCGAAGTTCATGAATGTTCAGAGCACTTGTATCAATCAACACATCGGCGCGGGCACGCAAAGGGCGCAACACGTCCTGTTCGCGTTCGATCCCAGAAACCGGTGGGCCACCATCAGCCAAAGGATGCCTGCGCCGGGTTTCTGAAAAACGGCGCAGCAAGACATCCGGCGCACAATCGAGATACAGGAGTTCAACGGAAAGATCGGAACGTCCGCCAAGCTGGGCCAGCAGGTCAATCACGCCGTTTGTCGAAAAATCGCGGGTCCGCGCGTCTATGCCCAATGCGATTGAGCGCGCCTGCCCCGTCTGGTCCAAGAGCGCCGGCAGGAGCCGAAGCGGCAGGTTGTCAATTGCCTCGAACCCGGCGTCTTCCAAAACATTGAGCGCCGAAGACCGTCCGGCCCCGGAGGGCCCGGTAACCAGAACGAACCGGCGTTTCTGTTGAGGCGGGTCATTATCAGGGGACGGTGGAATGATGTTCATAGATGTTGGCGTACACCACCGGCAAGGTAATGCAAGATCGCGGATGCAAAATGTGGGCTGGTTGCATTCCACAGGCACGGTAATGTGATGCCCAGAAGGTCGATACCATGAGGATCAGGGAGGCGCGCCTTTTCAGGTTTGTCCAGATCGACGGCCAGAGCAATGGGCGTCCGGCCGACGGATGGCAGGCGTAAAATGCCAACGCCCCGTGCTTCGATCAGACCGGTGATGGTGTCAGGTGAACAGGCGTGGAGTGTATTTTCATGGAGCGTCAGGATCGTTCGATCATCCGAAACCAGAACGGCGCCGAGAGAGATGAGTTGCAAGGCAAGCGACGATTTTCCCGAACCGGAGGCTCCGAGGATCAGAATCGCTTTGGTATCGAAACTGACGCAGGTTGCATGAATTATCTCGGTTGGTTGCTGCGCTGTGTTCATTTCGCTCAGATCGGCAGACCCACAACAAAGCGTGCACCCAGCGGATCAGAGGTGATGTCCGCCTCGGTCGGGCGGATATTCTCGGCCCAGATCACGCCGCCATGCGCTTCAACGATCTGTTTAGAGATCGCGAGGCCAAGGCCGGAGTTATTGCCAAAGTGCTCTACGGGACGTTCTGAATAGAAACGTTTGAAAATCTTGCCCAGCGCCTGTTCGGGGATGCCGGGGCCGGTGTCTTCGACCACCACAAGCACGCGGTTTTCCTTTTTGCGGGCCCAAACGCGGATTGCATCGCCGTCTTCGCAAAACGAAATCGCATTGGTAATCAGGTTTACAAACACCTGTGCCAGTCGCGCTTCAAGCCCATAGACAAGGATAGGCTCCTCCGGGAGATCGGTGATGAAATCAATCCCCTGAGATTTCGCGTCTTCGCCCAGATACTGGCCAAGATTGCCTAGCATCTTCAGCAGGTTAAATTGCTCTTCCTCTTCCTTGACCAATTCGGAATCAAGGCGGGAGGCGTTGGAAATATCGCTGACCAGACGGTCCAGACGGCGTACATCATGATCAATAACATCCAGCAGCTTTTCGCGTTGATCGTCGCGTTTGATCATCCGCAATGTGCCAACGGCGGAACGCAAAGAAGCCAGCGGATTCTTAATCTCGTGGGCAACGTCAGCGGCGAATTGCTCATTGCCGTCGATGCGGTTGTAGAGCGCCGATATCATGCCGCGCAGCGCCCCCGACAGCCGTCCGATTTCATCAGGGCGCGCGGTGAGATCAGGGATTCGGATGCGGCCCGGATTCATCTTGCGTGCGTCTTTGTCGTGGCCCAATTGCGCGGCGGCGGCCAGATCGGCCAGCGGATGCGCGATTGTGGAGGCCAGAACAAGGCTCAACCCGATGGAAACCAGCGTTGCGATAACAAACATCTGCAACACACGCTCGCGCTCTCCGCGCACAATTTTGTCAATCTCACCGGCAGCAGAAGCAATAGCCACCACGCCGACGCCTTTTCCGTCCTGCATGATCGGGGAGAGCACAGTAAAGAGCGTACCGCCTTCGCTATCCAGCGTGTTTTCGATCCGCGTACCACTTTCCAAACTGCCGGAAATCAGCGGTTTGAACTGCTCTTCTATCGGGATGATTTCTTGTGCGGCCCGCGACCCCAATGAACTGAACGGTGCGGAAATCTTGTCCCACAGCCAACTAAGGCCATCAGTCAGAAATGTGTTTTTATCCTTGTCAGCACCATCAGGCCTTACCTTCAGCTTGCCTTGGGACTGGGCCACCAATGTCTCAGATGCATCATAGACAAAAACATCAATGCCGCTGCGCAGATCAATTGCCGCAAGCGTCTTTGCGACATCCACGCCCGTCCCCTGACCCGCAGACAGGATGGCCGGCGTTCCGTCTTCGGGCAGCTTTGCCTCGATGACATCCGCAATCAACTCGGCCTCGGACACAAGAGCAGCGGCACGTTGCACAGCAAGCGAATCCCGCGAGGAATTGAGATAGAGAATGCCCGCCACAAGGATGTTGAGGGCAATGAGATTGAAGGTGATGATCTTGCGTGTCAGAGGGGAGCGGCGCAACGAAAACAGCCCCCGCCGGTTACGGCGGGCGCGCATTTCGTCAGGAGCCGTGCTGTTTGGTGCGACCCAATCGTCACCCAGAACAACATCGCCGTCCCGCGCAGGTGTGCTTAGATCACGCACAAAGTTCCTTTCGGCAATCGCCACGAGCTCAGATCACTCTTCGTTATATCTGTAACCGATCCCGTAGAGTGTCTCAATCGCAGAGAATTCCTCGTCCGCTGAGCGCATCTTCTTGCGCAGTCGTTTGATGTGGCTGTCAATCGTGCGGTCATCCACATAAACCTGATCGTCATAAGCGACGTCCATCAGTTGATCGCGCGACTTCACAAAGCCGGGGCGTTGGGCCAGCGCCTGCAACAGCAGGAATTCCGTGACCGTCAGCGACACGTCCTTGCCCTTCCAGGACACAGCATGGCGCAGCGGATCCATTTGCAGATCGCCGCGATCCATCACTTTGGTCTCTTCGGTATCGCCAACCTCACCCGTTTCCACAGCATCCTGACGGCGCAGCAATGCGCGGATGCGTTCGACCAAGAGCCGCTGGCTAAAGGGTTTTTTGACGTAATCGTCAGCCCCCATGCGCAGGCCAAGCACTTCGTCAATCTCATCGTCTTTGGATGTGAGGAAGATCACCGGCATCGCGGATTTCTGGCGCAAACGCTGCAACAGGTCCATGCCATCCATGCGCGGCATCTTGATGTCGAGCACAGCCATATCCGGCATCTTTTTGTTGAATGCGTCCAACGCGGCCTGACCATCGTTGTATGTTTCTACCTCGAAACCTTCGGCTTCAAGAGTCATCGAGACGGACGTCAGGATATTCCTGTCGTCATCCACCAATGCAATTTTAGACATTGCCTGTTTCCTTGTTACTGCTCAATTTTCGTTTTTTATGTTTTGCATCATTGATCGCCATTTCTTTCGTCGAATCAATCTCTAACTGCGAATCACCACGGGCCTTGGCCACATTTCCGCCATAATTTGATTAGGAATGGCTAAATTGCCGCACTTTCCCGCGCACCGCGATACTTAGAATTTGCCCTATTTGCCGCTTTTACCATCCCTGTAGCCAAACTTCGCCATGATGGCGCTAACTGCGACAGGGTTGCCTGTTCATTTTGCAAACCCTCGTGTTAAGACGCGCATTATGACCCTTTGGGGTCGCGGCCGGATTGGTCGCTTTCGTCAGCTCTGCGCCGAAAATTGCGCGCTTACAGGAGATATTGCATGACATTTGGACGGGTAAACCCGCAGTTCCGCCTTGAAGATCAACAGATCAACGGGCTGGGAAATGTCTATTACAACCTGATGGAGCCTGCGCTTGTGGAAGCTGCGCTTAAGCGCAGCGAGGGCACGTTGGGCAAAGGCGGCGCCTTCCTGGTGACAACGGGCAAGTTCACCGGGCGTTCGCCCAAGGACAAGCACGTGGTCAAGACCGCGAATGTGGCTGATACGATCTGGTGGGGCAACAACGCCGAGATGTCGCCCGAGGGGTTTGACGCGCTTTATGACGACATGATCGCTCATATGCAGGGCAAGGATTACTTCGTGCAGGACCTTGTTGGCGGTGCGGACCCGCGCCACGCGATCAACGTGCGTATGGTGACTGAACTGGCATGGCACGGATTGTTCAACCGCACGATGCTGCGCCGCCCCGAGCGTGAAGACCTCGCCGACTTCATTGCGGATTATACCGTGATCAACTGCCCCAGCTTTCAGGCCGACCCGAAAAAGCACAACTGTCAGTCCGAGACCGTCATTGCGATGAACTTTGATCGCAAGGTGATCCTCATTGGTGGCACAGAATACGCAGGCGAGAACAAGAAGTCAGTCTTCTCTTTGTTGAACTACCTGCTGCCTGAAAAAGGCATCATGCCGATGCATTGCTCGGCCAATCATGCCACGGGAAATCCTGTAGATACGGCCATTTTCTTTGGTCTGTCAGGTACGGGCAAGACAACACTTTCAGCGGACCCGCAGCGCACATTGATCGGCGATGACGAGCATGGCTGGTCCGATAACGGCACCTTCAACTTTGAGGGCGGGTGTTACGCCAAGACAATCAACCTGAGCCCCGAGGCCGAGCCGGAAATCTATGCGACAACCTCCAAATTCGGGTCGGTGATCGAAAACATGGTCTTTGACGAAGAAACCAAAGAGCTGGATTTTGATGACGATTCGCTGACGGCCAACATGCGATGCGCCTATCCGCTGCACTATATATCCAACGCATCGGCGAAAGCCGTGGGCGGCCACCCCAAGAACATCATCATGCTGACCTGCGATGCATTTGGTGTGCTTCCTCCGATTGCGCGGCTGACACCTGCGCAAGCGATGTATCACTTCCTGTCCGGCTTTACCTCCAAGGTTGCGGGCACAGAGCGCGGTGTGACCGAGCCGGAGCCGACATTCTCCACCTGTTTTGGTGCGCCGTTCATGCCGCGCCGTCCCGAGGTTTACGGCAACCTGCTGCGTGAAAAAATCGCCCAGCATGGCGCGACCTGCTGGCTGGTGAATACCGGCTGGACCGGTGGTGCCTATGGCACCGGCAGCCGGATGCCGATCAAAGCCACACGGGCGTTGCTGACTGCCGCGCTCGAAGGTGATCTGGCGGATGTGACATACCGCAAAGATGCCAACTTTGGTTTTGAGGTCCCTGTCGCAGTTGACGGTGTTGCGGACATCCTGCTGGACCCGCGCCGCACATGGGACAACCCGGACTCCTATGACCGTCAGGCTGCCAAACTGGTTGCGATGTTCTCTGACAACTTTGAACAGTACATGCCGTTCATTGATGACGATGTGAAATCCGCCGCAATCGGCTGAACTGCGCGATGCGTGAATGAGAAAGGCCGCTGATCACAGCGGCCTTTTTTAATTCAAGCCGCTTGTTCCACCAAATCCTCAACCGGGATATCGAGCACGAACTTGGCGTCTTCCTGGCTGAGATAGGTCAAAAACGCCTCTAACGGCACCTCACGACCCGCTACATGCCACATCAGCGCACCCGGTTCGTTGTGCATATAACCCATCCGCTCTGCAAAACCCTTGAACGCCACCTGCCGCAGCATGAAGCCGTAGATATAGTCCGGGTTCCAGCGGCGCACGACCTCAAGCAGGCCGGTGCGCGCCAATACGGTGGACAGGCCAGAGCCGCGATAACGTCCTTCCTCCGGTGCCATCCAGACTTCGCCGTGATAGACAACATTGCCGGCAATCCGGTGCGATCCCGGCGTCGCGCGGAAACGGGAGCGGTCAAAATCCACACCGGGAATGGGTGGTGGAAAATCGCGAAACTTGGTCAACAGATGCGCCGCCAAGGTTTTGCCACGCAATGGCACTTTTTTTGCCGCCTGTGTGTGAATGAGGTCCCCTTCAGCGTTCCGCCCGATCAGCCAGAACGAATCATTTTCCTTCAAATCATACTTTTCAAAGTCGAACGGAGCACCCAAATTCTGCACTTTTCGCTCTGACTTGATAATGTCACGGTAGTCTTCAAAATTGCTACCTATGGTTATTTCTATGCCATGAGATCGCAATATATCGCGGCTGGTTGCAATAAAGGGGGCTGCATCGCGCGGAAATTGAATCGTCATGTGTATAGACCTTTCGTCAAGTTTGATGAAAGGTTAATCTAATTCCCCGTAAAACACCCGCCTTTTGAAAGCCTGCATCAGATTGAAGCGGGCCATGCCCTAAGTGTTCGTCAGCATTTTCTCGAAGATGGCGTCTTCGCTGGAAAAATCAAAAGGTTGGACCACGTCCAGACCTTCAATTTTGCTAAGATCCAAGCCACTAATATTAACCTGATCCCCCGGCACGACCAAAGACATGACAGCGGGCGATTTATCCGGGAAGAAACCGCTTAGGATCAATCGTTGATATGTCACCGGGGTCGGCTTTTCGTTCTCGCCGCGTGGCATGAATGTGAAGACATGGTCGAGCCGTGCCATCTGGGCGGCCTGCACCTCGTGAAATGCCTCGTTAATCAGATGAGAAAACTCCTCGCCAGCCGGCATTTTGCTGATCGGACGGCCAATGCTCGAGCGGGCGTAATCCTGACCAAACCAATTCACATAGACGGATTTTTGCCCGAATTCGACACAGATCCAATCAGCGCCCGATTGCCGGTAGATAATCACAAACGGACGCACATGGGCAAAGGAAGGGCTCTCGATTTCGCCGCCGGACATTGACCAGGCCCGGAAGGTTTCCCGCAAGAGAATCGATGAACCGGTCCAAACCTGACCCAGCGGCTGTTGCTCCTGATAGAATTCCCAATCGCCGACTTTGGCCTGCAAATGTTGCAATTGCCCAACCGAACGCGCCTGCCCCTGAAGCCAAAGTGACCCACGGGCAAGAATATCCTTCGCGCCGGGCAGGACGCTCGTTCCCAATTCGGTCAGTTGATAACGCCGTTCCTCCACCAAAAACAACGGGGCACCCATGGCGGTTTCAAGCTGCGTAATATGGCGGCGAACCGTCTGCCGCGTACTGCTTAAACCCTTTACAGCATGGCTTAGGTTCAACGTAGACGCGAGCATTACAAAGGACCGGATCATTTCAAAAAGCAATGCGGGCGGGGCATCTGAATCAAAAGCCGGCATCTGAGTTTGAATATCTGAAGACTTGTTCATTTGGGCCCTTAGTACAGAAATCATACATTAACGTAAAAAACATCATCCACATACTATTCATTCATTCGTCAAAGACGCAAGAATCTATGCAATTGAATACGAATGAGATTCTCGCGACTACGGTATTATTAACACAACCAGAGGTTCTTTTCATGTCCCATCCCGTCGATATCCACGTTGGCCGCAAACTAAAACAAATTCGGACTCTGAGACGGATGTCGCAAACGGATGTGGCCCGAAAGCTGAGCTTGTCATTTCAGCAAATTCAAAAATACGAGATCGGATCGAACCGGGTTGCCGCCAGCCGGCTGTTTGAATTGGCGCAAATCCTGGAAGTGCCGCCCTCATTTTTCTTTGAGGGCCTGCACGACAATCAAAACACCCCACCAGTCAAAGACGCCGGAATGGAAATTGTGAATGCCTTGGCTGCCATCAAGGACGAAGATATCAAATCGCGCATTGTGACATTTATCGAAGATGTTTCCGGCGTGACTGTCGCGCGCCGTGGTCAGGTTGCGTCCTAAAAAAGGGCGCGCCGGATCAGATTTGTTCCGGCGATCAGCAACACAATCAAAGTGACCCGCTTGAACATTGCCTGATCAATCCAGTCAACCAGTTTGCCGCCTGCCCACATGCCGATGACGGCAGGCAGGATCAGAAGAATGGAAAATGGCAATGTCTCGGCCCTGAGCACGCCAGAAGCGCTATGGGCACCTATCAACACCAGAGAACCGGCACCAAAGATCACGCCTTGAATCCTCAACTGATCCGCTTTGGCGGTGCCAAGTGCTGTAAGATACATCACTGTTGGCGGGCCCCAAATACCGGTGAAACCACCCATCACACCCGCAATGGCCCCTGTCACCACTTCAACACCCTTGCTTTGACGCGCCAGTTCGAATTGCACACCGCCCAATTGCAGCGCCGCATAGGCAACCGCAGAGGCCCCAATTATAAATTGCAGGATTTCTTCAGGCACCGCGCGCACCATCTGGGCCGAAACAACAAGTGTAATCCCCCCAAAGATCAAAAAATACCGGAACCTCTTGGCTGACTCCCAAGCCGCCTTTGCCCCTTGTCGCAAGGATTGCAGAACATTGGTCACAAACAACGGCACAATCAGCCCGGCCAGCGCGACTTCAGGCGGCAGGAACAGGGTTAATCCCGAGATCATGACAAGTGGCAAAGCGAACCCAACCACGCCTTTGACGAATCCCGCACAAAACGCGATACCCAAGGCAAGGATCAGTGTGAGAGGGCCCAAAAACGGGAAAAGAGCATCCATGGGGACTACATATCACCTGATAAATCCGCTGCACGGTCAAATTTGCCGCGCAACTATCAAACCAAATGTTGCAGCAAAACGTATCTTTGTTGTGCTGCAACTGCGAAGGCGTTATCTGCAGTGCAGAAAATTGAAGGATGGATGATATGGCACATGATGGTCAGGACGTTACTTTGGCACAGGCTCCGGTTCTGTTGGGCAACTTGCTGGGATTGACCGCTGCGGCTGTGCCGCCAGTTGAGGCGATTCTGGAAAAGGCCAAGACCTCTGTGCGCCAATTGGTGAGCAAGGATGGCCGTGTTTCTGCGGACCTGATCGAGGCGCATCAGACTGCCGCCCATGGCCTTGCGTGGCTGGCCACCTACACTCAAGCCCTGCGCCAGATGCACAAATGGGGTGAGGCGCTGAATGCGGACGGCAAGTTTGGCCAGACAGAACAGCTGATCCACCAGATCGCCTTTGGTGAGTACCTCTGGCAGATCTATGGCGGCATCCAGATGAACCAAGGCGAAATCGTTCGACTGCAAGACCTTGGCCTGACCCAGGACGACATGCGCGGGATGATGGAACCGGCAATCCAGACGTTGACGCAAGGCGGCAATACCCAAGCTGCGCGCACACGTCTGGTTGAGTTGATGCAGGAGCATTCGGCCAATATCACCGTTGGCGCCTCCGGCTTGGATGAAGAGCTGGAAATGATCCGCGAGCAATTCCGCCGCTATGCTGTGGAAAAGGTCGAGCCTTTTGCCCATGAATGGCACCTCAAGGATAAACTGATCCCGATCGAGATCATCAATGAATTGGCCGAAATGGGTGTGTTCGGCCTTACCATCCCAGAAGAATTTGGCGGTCTTGGCCTGTCCAAAGCGTCGATGTGTGTGGTCTCTGAAGAACTCTCGCGCGGCTACATCGGTGTTGGCTCGCTTGGCACCCGCTCCGAGATTGCCGCGGAGTTGATCATCGCGGGTGGCACGGACGCGCAGAAAGCCAAATGGCTGCCCCGCATCGCCAGCGCCGAGACGTTGCCGACGGCTGTTTTCACCGAACCGAATACCGGCTCTGACCTCGGTGCCCTGCGTACACGCGCGGTCAAGGACGGCGAGGATTACAAGGTCACCGGCAACAAAACATGGATCACCCATGCGGCCCGCACCGATGTGATGACCCTGCTGGCGCGCACTGATTCCGAGACATCCGATTACAAAGGTCTGTCGATGTTTCTGGCCGAAAAGACGCCGGGCGATGATGCCAATCCGTTCCCGACCGAAGGCATGACCGGCGGCGAAATCGAAGTGCTTGGTTATCGCGGCATGAAGGAATATGAGCTGGCGTTTGATGGCTTCCATGTGAAGGGTGAGAACCTGCTGGGCGGGGTCGAAGGCAAAGGCTTCAAACAGTTGATGGAGACGTTTGAGAGCGCGCGTATCCAGACGGCTGCCCGTGCCATTGGCGTGGCGCAATCCGCTTTGGACATTTCCATGCAATATGCGCAGGACCGCAAACAATTCGGTAAAGCGCTGATCAATTTCCCGCGTGTGTCTTCAAAGCTTGCCATGATGGCAGTCGAGTTGATGATTGCGCGCCAGTTGACCTATTTCCTATTTCTCTGCTTTCGAGAAAGACGAGGGCCGCCGTTGTGACGTTGAAGCAGGCATGGCGAAACTGCTGGGTGCACGCGTCGCTTGGGCGGCGGCGGACAACGGTTTGCAAATCCACGGCGGCAACGGTTTTGCGCTGGAATACAAGATCAGCCGGGTGCTCTGTGATGCGCGTATTCTCAACATCTTTGAGGGTGCGGCGGAAATTCAGGCACAGGTTATCGCCCGTCGTCTGCTGGGTTAAGCCACGCGAAACGCGCAGGGGAGGCATGACTTGCCTCTCCGTCCGTTGCAGGCGTATCACAGCGCTATGACACGCACCTCTCTCTCCCGTGAAAAATGGATCGCGGCGGGCTTTGCGGCCCTTGCGTCCACTGGCCCTTCGGCGCTGGCAGCAGAGCCCTTGGCGCGGGTGCTTGGCACAACCAAAGGGTCATTTTACTGGCATTTCAAGGACGTACCCGCCTTTCAGGAAGCGATGCTGACGGCATGGCACGCTCAAGCGCTTGAGGATGTACTGACGCAAGTTGGCCAAAGCGGCGATGCGGACACACGGTTGCGCGCCTTCGGGCAAAGCATTCTGGCCTCGCAAGTAGAACCGAAACTGCGGATCTGGGCCGCAAGTGACGCACGTGTTGCGGATGCCTTGGCCGAGGTCGACGCCGAGCGACTGCAATACCTGACACGGTTGTTGGGCCGCTTGGGGCTTGGCAATCCAGATTTCGCCCATGCACTCCAAGCGACATTAATCGGCCTGCCTTTTGGTACCGGCAAGGAGAACCACGCTTTTGAAACCCTTGTTGATACGGTGCTGGCGCTTTCATGAAACAGGTGATCCTCCTGCTGACATCGCTCCTGCTCAGCGCATGTTACGGCGATGAAACGGTGCGTGCTTATGGCGCGGCTGACAAGGTCTGGATTCTGACCGAATTGCGCAAAACCCCGTTCACAGCCACCGCCACCCTGACGTTCCCCGAAGCGGGCCGCATCGCCGGCAAAGCCCCGTGCAACAGCTTCAACGCCTCCCAAGACGCGCCCTATCCATGGTTCAACGCAGGCCCCATCGTGGCCACGCGCATGGCCTGCCCTGAACTTGCTGCCGAAAGCGCCTATTTGACGGCCCTGTCCGAGGCGACCCTTTCAGAAGTATTGGGGGATACGCTGATCCTGTCTAATGACGACGCGGTGCTGCTGACGTTCAAATCCGGCGGCTAAACGCTTCGACAAATCGCGCCCGTGCTTCCGGCAGGGACCTATCGCCAAGATTCTTGGCCAACTGCGACGTCAGAAAATACCCCGTTGTCACAAAGCCTTGCGCAATTTCCACGTCCGTTGCATCGCCTTGCCCCAACAAAACGGCAGGCAAGGGCAACATGCGATCCGCCCAGTCGCCCGCCCCCTTGGCTGACACCGCCCGCCCCGATTTGGGCGAGACATAGATCAAGCCCTCGGTTGCCCCCGTTACCGCGCAAGCGCTTAGATCAAGGCCATAGCCCATCTCTTCGAGCAGCCTCATCTCCCATTGCAAATAGGCAAGCGGCCAGACGTCCCCTTGCCCTAACAAATCCAGCAACACCTCGGTGCGCGCATAAAGTGCGGGATGCGCTTCTCGTTCCGGCAGACAAAAAGACAACAGCGCTGTGACCGCATTCAACCCCGCAAGCGCGAGGCGATCCGCCATCGCGACGGCGGCGCGGCTGCGCACCGGCTCCACTGTGAAGGCACCAATGTGATCCTCCAGACGCGCGCGCCATGCCAGATCAAGCTGCGCACCCGGTTGCAGGATCGGCGCAATCTTGCGGCTGGTCCCGCCCCGCACGACACCAGCGTGACGTCCGTGATCCGGTGTGAAAACTTCAATGATGGCCGAGGTTTCACCGTGGCGGCGCGTGTTCAGAAGGATCCCCTGATCGCGCCATTCCATTACTCCAGCCCTTCTTGGTCCAGAAGGTGCCGCCCTTGACGATCCTCGACCTCGATCACCCAAAGATCAGGATCAAATCCACGCTGACGGGTAATGGTCGCATCCACCTCCCGCTCGGCCCCTTTGGCAAGTTCAACCCAGCGCCGCTCGCCGCTCATCAGATCAAAGGAGCGCTGGAACAGCACCGCCTGCCCGTCCAGCGTGGCCAGCTTGACCAGGACCGCGCCGCCCGTGTCATCGCCATGCGCCACCACAAAAGCGGGGATATCAAACACCGCCAAACGCGCCAGATAGGCATCAACCCAGAACCGTGCTGTCAATCTTGGCATGGTCCCTCCCTCTTCATCTTGCCCTTAAACTCAAACCCGAAATCACCACAAGCGCGAGCGAATTGTGGTGCGGTCGCTCAGGTATTGCCGTCTTTGAAATCAAGCCCCATCTCGGTGTAACGCTCTGACTCTTCTAACCAATTTGCCCGCACTTTCACTTGTAAAAACAGATGGATGCGGCGACCCAAGAACTCTTCCAGTTCCTCACGCGCCGCCTTGCTCACACCTTTGATTGTCTCGCCTTTGTTGCCCAGAACAATGCCCTTGTGACCATCGCGGATCACATAGATCAGCTGATCAATCCGGGCTGAGCCATCGGGGCGTTCTTCCCAATTCTCTGTCTCGACTGTCAACTGATACGGCAGTTCCTGATGCAAACGCAGCGTCAGTTTTTCACGGGTCATCTCGGCGGCGATCATGCGCATCGGCAGGTCCGCGATCTGATCTTCGGGATAAAGCCATGGTCCCTCGGGCAATTCGCCGGCCAACCACTGACGGAGTGCAACAACGCCGTGACCCTTTTCAGCAGAGATCATAAAGGTCTCGGCAAAGTCAAAGCGGTCGTTCAATTTCTTTGAAAGACCCAGCAAAACAGGAGCCTCGACGCGGTCGATCTTGTTGATGGCCAGCGCCACTTTTCGCCCTTTACCGATGCCCACCAGACCTTCAAGGATACTTTCCACACCTTCGGTCACGCCGCGATGCGCCTCGACCAACAAGACCACAACATCAGCGTCCGCAGCGCCGCCCCAAGCCGCAGCCACCATCGCGCGATCCAGGCGTCGGCGCGGTTGGAACAGGCCGGGCGTGTCGACAAATACCAGCTGCGCCGCACCCTCCATTGCCACACCGCGAATACGGGCGCGGGTGGTCTGGACCTTGTGGGTCACGATGGAAACCTTGGCCCCCACCATCCGGTTCAGCAGAGTGGATTTACCGGCGTTCGGCTCTCCGATCAGGGCCACGAATCCGGCCCTCGTTGCCGTAGGCTCGGGTATCGTCATTGATCATTCTCCAATTGCGCCAGAAGCGTAGTTGCTGCGGCCTGTTCGGCGGCGCGTTTTGACGGGGCGGTGGCTTGCGCTTTTGCGCCATTCTCAAGGCGCGCGGCGATGGTAAATACCGGTGCATGGTCCGGGCCGCTGCGCGCTGTTGTCACATATAGCGGCGGTTGTAGTTTGCGGGCCTGCGCCCATTCTTGCAATGCGGTTTTGGCGTCGCGCGCATCGTCTTCAACCTTGTCGATCCGGGGCCCCCAAAGCCGCAGGATCAATCCTTTGGCCGCCTCAAAACCGGCGTCCTGATGGACGGCGGCAATCACCGCCTCGATCGCGTCACCCAGGAGCGCCTGCTTGCGTCGCCCGCCCGATATCATCTCGGAACGGCCCAGCTTGAGCACCTTGCCAAGATCAATCTCGCGGGCAACATCGGCGCAGGTTTCCTTGCGCACCAAGGCATTGAATCTGGGGGCTAATTGGCCTTCGGATGCGCCAGCGTCGCTGTCGAGCAACGCCTCGGCCATGACCAAACCAAGGACGCGGTCCCCTAGGAATTCGAGCCGCTGGTTGTCATCGCGGTTGGCCGAGGACATCGAGGCATGAGTGACGGCGCGGACCAAGAGCGCGGGATCGGAGAATGCGTGTCCGATGCGCCCTTCAAAGGCCTTGAGATCGCCGCTCAGCTTCATTTAACCCCTTTGAAGAAACGGTCTTTGCGCCATGTCCAGAAGTACAACATCGAACGGCCTGCAGAGCTGAACATGATCCGGTCTGCGCGGCCAATCAGGTTTTCGTAGGGCACGAACCCAACGCCACCAACCTGCTGCGCAAGGCGGCTGTCAGCGGAGTTGTCACGGTTGTCACCCATGAAGAAATAGTGGCCCGTCGGCACCGTATAGATGCCGGTATTGTCCGATTGCTGATTGCCGATATTCAGGATTGCGTGAGAGACACCATTCGGTAGGGTCTCGATCTGGCGTGATTTTTTACAGATACCACCTTCGCCAACGGGACCGTTTTCGCAACGCGGACGTAGGCGTTGTGGGCCTTGGGCAGTCATCACTTCTTCAAAAACGCCAGCATCCTCAACCTTGACCGCTTCACCGTTGATCTGGAGAACGCCTTGGGTGACTTGGATCGTATCGCCCGGCAGACCGGTCAGCCGCTTGATGTAGTCGCGCCCTGATACGGGGTGCCGGAAAACCACCACATCGCCACGCTCCGGATCGCCGCCCCAAAGGCGTTTGTTATCACCATCAAGAGCACCGCAGATGTCATATGCATCTACCTCAATACCGAGGTTAGGCAACATCAGAGAGGGACAGGATGCATAGGAATATCCGTAAGCGAATTTGTTCACGAACAGGAAGTCACCGATCAACAATGTCTCTTTCATCGAGCCGGATGGAATCCAGAAGGGCTGAAAGAACAGGGAGCGGAAGATGCCCGCGATCAACAGCGCGTAGACAACCGTTTTGATCGTTTCGACAAAGGCGTTGCCGGATTTTTCCTTGGTTGCCATGCGGCGTCCCTTTTATGTCGATTCAGGGTTACATGCGGGTGGGCGGCGGTGCTGTCAAGGTGGGGTGCGGCGTTGAACGGGGTGCAGCCCTGCGAATCGGGTTAATGGCGTTATTTTGTTGGGAAATATGCGGGGTGCCTGACGTACACCTGCGGTACACCCCCCGTGCACCCCCCGGTGCATGGAATTACGCAGATAACGCAGCGGGCGGTGATGTCAGGAATTACCCAGGATTTCGGGCAATACGCGCGCCTCGATCACCACAAAGGCCTGCGCCCAAGGGTGATCATCCGTCAGGGTTACATGGATGATCGCCTCGTGTCCTGCGGGGGTCATGGTGGCCAGACGTTCAGCAGCCCAACCCGTGACCTCCATCACAGGTTGGCCCGTGCGCAGGTTGCTCACCGCCATGTCCTTCCACGAAATACCCATCCGCAGCCCCGTCCCAAGCGCGAGCGCGGCTGCGATGCCGAGGGCGGCGATGAAATAATAGTCCAACGTCGCGCCGTCTCCTGCGCCGAAATTATCGACCACGCGGCGCACCGCCAAGGGCAGGATCAGCGACACGCAGGCGGTCAGCATCAGCGCCAGCACCGCACCGGCGACAAGCCCCCGGTAGGGCCACAGGAACGGGCCCAATG
>RCMY010001626.1_pt1 | contig 21195 bp, 20 predicted proteins | sample 2041341 | NCBI WGS metagenome assembly RCMY01 (sample SAMN09708234, study PRJNA481090) | Marine sediment metagenome, whole genome shotgun sequencing project.
TGTCAACTTTTTATTGATGTACTGGAAGATTCTGAAATTGAGATGGTCGATAAGAAATTATTCGAGGAAGTATATATTCCGCTTACCCTGAATAGCGATAAGCAACGAACAGCAGCAATGATTAAGCGCATTTCAGTATTACAAGAACGGGTAATAATGCTAATGAGCGCCTCGGCCATAGAACGCTACGAACATTTCAAAATCACTTATCCTCAGATAATACAGCGCGTCCCACAACGTATGATTGCCTCTTATTTGGGTATTACACCTGAAGCACTCAGTAAGGTGAAAAGTGAAAAAGCAAGGGCCAAATAGCATATTTTATTTCTTAATCTAGATTAATGCATCTTATCAACATACTTGGCATATTTGTAGTATGAAACAAGTCATTTGAAGATTTCAATACTTACTTATATTTTGTTGACGAATTTCAATTGACCTTTTAAAAATCATAAAATTCAACAGATGAAAAAAATAATAGCACTTGGTGGAAGCAATAGTAAGGAATCCATTAATAAAGAATTGGCCCAGTATACTGCCAATAAAATAGCCAATTCTGAAACTATTGTTGCAGATTTGAATGAGTATGAATTACCACTATACGGAATAGATTTAGAAAATGAAAAAGGCATACCGGATAATGCAATTAAACTAAACACCCTCATTGAAGATGCAGATGGCATTGTAATTTCAATGGCAGAACATAACGGTTCTTATACGGCGGCTTTCAAAAATGCAATTGATTGGTTATCTCGGATAAATCAAAAAGTTTGGAAAGACAAACCTATGTTCTTAATGGCAACCTCTCCTGGTGCAAGAGGTGGTAACGCAGTTTTAAATACAGCTACTATAGCATTCCCATTTTTTGGTGGTAATATCATCACAGATTTCTCATTACCTTCTTTTTATGATAATTTTTCCAAAAAAGGGTTAAAAAATGATGATTTGAATAAGACCTTGAATCAAAAGATTCAAATATTCCAAGAAGCAATATAAACAACAACATCATGAACAAAAAAGTAAGGACATTAATCCCCGCTTTCGACATAGATATGGGTGGCATACCATTAAAACAGGCCTTGCCCACAAATAACGTACAACAAGTAGATCCTTTTCTCTTATTGCATCATGGGGAAATAAAATATAGAAAAGACGCTAAAGCGGTACATCAAGGTGTGGGGGCACATCCTCATCGGGGTTTTACACCTGTGACTTTTATCATCGAGGGTGAAATTCATCATCGAGATAGTAGGGGGAACAACCAAATTGCGAAAAAAGGCGAGGTACAATGGATGCATGCTGGATCTGGTATTGTTCATAGTGAACGACCTTCACAAAATTTAATAGACAGGAATGGTACCAATGAAATAATTCAACTTTGGGTAAATTCCCCTGCTGATAAAAAAATGCAGGAGCCCAGTTATCAATATATTCCAGAGCAAGAAATCCCTGTCTTCCTTTCAGAAGATAAAAACATTCGTTCCAAAGTAATTGCCGGTCATTACGGTTCCCGGAAAGGGAAAATTGAAGCAGAAAGTGAACTTTTGATGCTATGGAATGATGCCGTTGGTAAAGGATCTCAAACATTTTCGATTCCGAAAGGGTTCAATACCATGATCTATACCATTAAAGGTCAACTAAGGGTAAAAGACTATGGTCTTGTGGAAAAGGAAAGTTTGGTCATTTTTGAGGATGATGGAGATCAGATTTCTATTGCCGCTGACAAAGGCGCATCATTCTTACTCCTGAGTGGATTACCATTGAATGAAAAAATGGTGCAACACGGGCCTTTTGTAATGAACTCCCAAACAGAGATTCTTGAAGCTATGCGTGATTACCAAATGGGTAAAATGGGAATTCTTATTGAAGAGTAAATAGTTGTAATTTGATACTTTAGTGGTGGTTTTTAGGATCTCTCCTTAAAACCACCATATTAATTCCAACAATGGGTAGTATGAAAATCGAAAATAGTACCATTTCAGATATTGAATCTATTTTCAAACTATATGCAATCGCTACTTCTTTTCAAAAGAAAAAATTTCCAGGGAACCAATGGCCCATTTTTAGTAGAACGCTTGTGGAGACCGAGGTCAAAGAAAATAGACAATGGAAATTAATTATCAACGACCAAATCGCCTGCATATGGGCCATAACTTTCAGCGACCCACAAATATGGGAAGATAGAAATGACGATTCGGCTATATATATCCACAGAATTGCAACCAACCCAAATTATAGAGGTCAAAATTTAGTTTCAATAATTGTTGAATGGGCTAAAAACTACAGTGCTGAAAAACAAATATCTTTTATAAGAATGGATACTTGTGGCCATAATAAAAGACTTATAGCACACTATGAAACATGTGGCTTTACCTTTTTGGGAATATCGAAATTAAAAAATTCGGAAGGTCTCCCAAGCCATTACCATGATGCAGATGTTTGTTTTTTCGAAATAATACTTTAACTATCAAATTAATGCCTGGGGAATATAAAATTCTTTTATTTTTGGAATTGAAAATAAAAAGCACCAAGACTTCGGATCTAGGTGCTTTTTATATTACTTACCTACTAGAATTTAATTAATGATAGGTGTAACTATAATACTTCTGAATTCTACAGGACCATGATCCCCTTGAATTAAAAACGGACCAGCTTCAGCCTCTTTATTATCCAGAGCACCCCCTGTCATTCCAGGAATGTTTTGATTGGTTATTATTTCTTTACCATTAGCAACTACGGTGATTCGCCTACCAATTAAAGTAATATCATATTCTTGCCATTCTCCTGCTTGTTTTGCCACCATTTCGTTAGGCGTCAGAAAGCCATAAATACCACCGAAGAGAATACTTGAAGGCTCCAATCCAAAGTTATCTGCTATTTGCACCTCATATCTGCCGCGAAGGTATATTCCGCTATTGCTTCCTTCAGGGTAGCGAAATTCCAAATGCAATTTAAAATCATTGAACTTTGCATCAGAAACCAAATTTGCACCTGATTTTTCACTAGTCAATATTCCGTCTTTAATCATCCATTGGTTCTCCCCCATGGCCTTCCATCCATCAAGATCTTTTCCATTGAACAGCGCTTTTGAATCTCCCCAAACAGGATTTGCATTATAGGCAAGTTTGGGTGCAGGTATTCCAACCCAATCATATGTTTTACCATCTGTATAAAGCAAAGTTCCTTTTAGTTCTTCACCTTCCAAAGACCCTTCAAACTGCAAGAGATTCCCTGTCTCCCATTGCGGTGGAATCGCAAAAGAGAATTTGCCATCTTTGAAGATTATTTCCGATATAGGTCGTGCACTACCGTTTAAAAAAACAAAACGGCCTACAAAGGTGCTTAAACCAGAATGACTTACCTCTAACCAAGAAGGCACTTCTTTGCCATCATAGGATAGTGTCAAGTTCCATTGTCCTTCTATTGATTTTGAATCCTGGGCATTTATTTGAAGCGTGAGTGTTGCAATCAACAGTAACGTGATTGTTTTTACTTTTTTATTGTTCATAGTATGTGATTATGTATTTGGATTTAATTTTTTCTTTAATGCTGATATTATTCCATGCATCCTTTTTTTCTGCGAGTGTCTATTAAGTAAATGATTTTCCAGTCTGCACCATCCTTGAACAATTGAAAAGAATTTACACCACAATGACTAAAAGCATCATTATACCAAAACTCATAAGGGGTCCAAGCATTCGCCATTGCACCATCTACCTGAATATTGAACGAAAGGATTTTCTCTTGAAAGCTCACAGAATCTGGAATACTTACAATAGATTTTAAAAATTTACTAAAATCTTCTGTCTGAACGACCTTTGTTCCTTCTTTATTATTGCCTATAGTTTGGGCAATAATTCCATCTGAAACGGTTTGTTTGATTAATAGGGAGTCTTGCTTGTGAAAACCATCAAAAAAAGCTTCAATTGTTTTCTGAACCTTAACTTCATCAGATTCTTGTGCAAAGACATTCATAAAACCGAGAAGAAGAATAAAAAGCAAAATCTGTTTCATATTCAACATGTTTCTTCAAAAATAAGTTAAATTCCGTAATAGGCAACTTAGGTCACTGGCATTCCAAAAATCCTCAACCATCTTCTCCAAAACAATGCTACAAAATCATTACTTTTATCGCTCCTAAAGAACAGTAAATGTCCATAGCCAAAAAAGAATACAAAAGAGTCACCGTAAAATCACTGGTTGACATGAAAAAGAACGGCGAGAAAATTTCTATGCTCACCGCTTATGATTACTCAATGGCAAAAATTGTAGATGCCGCCAATGTTGATGTTATCCTTGTAGGTGATTCTGCAAGTAATGTGATGGCCGGACACGAAACTACACTCCCCATCACTTTAGATCAAATGATATATCATGCTTCATCGGTAATTCGGGCTGTAAAAAGAGCTCTGGTGGTGGTTGATATACCTTTTGGCAATTATCAAAGTGACCCCAAGGAAGCTTTACGTTCCGCGATTCGCATTATGAAAGAAAGTGGTGCTCATGCCGTAAAGGTTGAAGGGGGTGAAGAAATTAAGGATTCAGTAAAAAGGATATTGAATGCCGGAATCCCCGTTATGGGGCATTTGGGTTTAACTCCTCAGGCCATTTATAAATTTGGCACCTACTCTGTTAGAGCCAAGGAGGAAGAAGAGGCTGAAAAATTGATTGCTGATGCCCAATTATTGGAACGCTTGGGATGTTTTGCAATAGTTCTAGAGAAAATCCCTGCTGAATTGACCAAAAAAGTATCTGAAAGCATATCTATCCCCACAATCGGAATTGGGGGCGGCAAATATGCTGATGGGCAGGTTCTGGTAATACATGATCTTTTAGGAATGACCCACGAATTTAATCCACGTTTTCTAAGAAGGTACATGAACCTATATGAAGATATGGGTAATGCCATATCACAATATGTTGCTGATGTTAAGAGTAGGGATTTTCCCAGCGATGAAGAGCAATATTAAATTTTAACCATCAGTGACTAAAAATGCTTAAACGATTTAGCATAATTGCCTTTGTACTGCTGAATATTGGATGTAATCAAATATCCAAGGACATTGTTCGTAGGTATGTTGAACCTATGGAATACATTCAAATAGTGGGTGATAATTTGATTTTGACCAATGTTTATAAGAAATTATCTATCTAATAATGTCGAAGACACTATCAACCCCACAAAATCTTCAAATACTTTACGAAGACAATCACCTTATTGCGGTGAATAAACGACCTGGTGATATAGTACAGGGTGATAAGACCGGTGATATGCCCTTGAGTGAAGTAGTAAAACAATACATCAAAGAGAAATACAATAAGCCTGGAAATGTATATTTAGGTGTTGCTCATAGATTGGACAGGCCAACATCTGGAATTGTAGTTTTCGCCAAGTCATCGAAGGCGTTACCGCGTTTGAACAAATTATTTGCAGAAAAAGAGGCAAAAAAAACATATTGGGCGGTAGTGAAAAACATGCCCCCTAAAACTCAAGACACACTTACCCATTGGCTCAAACGCAATACCAAGCAAAACAAATCATACGCTAATAAAAAAGAAGTCCCAGATAGTAAAAAAGCTGTATTGAATTACGATATTATCAAGAATTTAGATAAGTGTTTTTTATTGGAAATTGATTTAAAAACTGGGAGGCACCATCAAATTCGCGCACAATTAACGGCTATTGGCTGTCCGATAAAAGGTGATCTTAAATATGGTTTTGACCAAAGTAATAAAGATGGTAGCATACATTTACATGCGAGAAAACTAATGTTTATTCATCCAGTGAAAAAAGAAAAGCTCGAATTAATAGCATCTCCGCCAAATGATCCAGTTTGGAACGCTTGTTGATGTTTTTTTCTATATTTAAATACTAAACAAAACACTATACCATGAGAAGATCAATTTTACTATTCAGCTTAATACTTTCAGTCTCCTGTGGAAGCTATAATTCCATCGACACCTTTTATAACGCACATAAGAACGACAATCAAGTGACCGCTGTTCGTGTGCCCCAATTTATGTTGACTTTATTAAGTGGTATTTCCCCAGAAATGCAATCCCTTGTTGGCAATACCAGGGATTTAAGATATATGCGTTTTCCAAGTACTACACCGGCCAAAACACAGTTTCTGAATAAGCAGATGAACGGAATCACAGGCAATTCATTTATTGAGGTTTATCGAAAAAATGACGAATTAAAAAGAAATGTCGTATCCATTCGTGAAAAGCGGAATAGCGTTAAGGAAATTTTAATTTATAATAACAATAATCTCAATGGTTCTTTCCTTTACTTTAATGGTGATTTTGACCCGGTTAAAGTTCGTGAAATGGCCAAGAGCGATCAATTTGGCAAATTGGGTGAGGGCTTAATACAACAATTCAGTCCAGGTACTCCGGCTATTGGCCAAGACAAGAACCAGTAATAGTAAGATCAACGCGTCAATTGCATTGCCTTTTCGCGAATGATCTGAGCAACCGGTTTTCCTTTTAAATGACTTTCCAACCAGGAGAGAATGTCCAGATACAGGAAGGCACGTTTTTCATAAGGGTGGTTCTCATACTTTTTAAGCTCGTTATACAGTTTCTGAAATTCGTTACGTAATTCGTTGGGATAAATATTACCGAGATTACGTAAAAACTTGATCATTTCTTTTTGTACTGCGTGTAAGTCATTCATTTTCAATAGAAACTTGTAGGTACTCTTTAATTGTAATTCTAAATGATAATCCATGCCCGCTTCATAATGGGCCACCAAGCTTAAAACACGTGCAAAACACATAAGGTCTTCCCGCATTTTTAAATTCTTGTTATCTATGATTTTCTTTAAATAAAGAATACAATTTTTGTTATCACCATTGCCGAAGTAAAGGCTAGCAATCTTGTAGTACAAAATCATGATATGATGGGCATCTAAACGATCTTTGTGTTTATTGATCCCATACTCAATAATCTTAACCAAATACAATCCTTTGTCAAAAGTGCCTTCCAAAAAATGAAGATTTAATTTATTGGCATTGATATAGAGAAAAGCCAAAGAACCAATATTGTCATTTTTGGGAAAATCCTTGGACTCGACCATGGCTTCCAATCGCTGAAGTGTTTTCTTAAATTGAGAGCTGTATTTTACATAAAACAAGGATTCCAACAAATAATGGTTTCCTTTTAAATAGAATACGGGATTCAACTGGATCATTTTTTTATTTTCATAAAAAAGATCAACCCATTTATTGGAATATTTATAGCAAGAAAGAAAATCTTGAATTAAAAAACTATACCATAAATGCGCCTTATAAAGCCATAATTTTTCTCGAAATCCAAGGTCTTCGATTTTATATTTTGGGAGTTGCTTTTTAAAGTAAGCCTTAACTTTATTCAAATCTTCGTCACTTCGTACGTACCCCACTTTGAGCATAAGACCATATAACTGCAAAGATAAATTGGAAAGTTTACTGGTCATCACATTCTGCTCGGACAATTGCTTGGCCTGTATCGCCAGTTCATCGGCCCTATCAGGAATACTCCTTGTTATATATTGGGTCTCAATTATTTTCTCGAGTTCAACAATTTCATAGGCAATATTTTTTTCCTCATTTTCAATAGCCGTATACTTGGCCTTATCGAGTATTTTCAAACTTTGTTTATAAAGTCCTTTTTGATATAAAATGGTGGCAAAATCTAATTGTTCCCTTAATTGAACCCTAATATTCTGGTTCACGGGATTCAATCTCAGACTCACAAGAATCTGTTTATATAGATGTGCTTTTAGGTTCGATAATTGCGATTTTGTGACGATTCCGCTGTCCAGAATCACCTTTTCATCGTATTTTTTAACTTTGTCCAAAAGATTGAACAATGCCAAAAATTTGGCATCTGTATTCACCCCCAATCGACCCACATAAAGTTTAAATTGGCGCTTCTCTGATTTAGAGAGGGATTTTACCAGTACAAACAATGCATCTTTATGCGCATTTGTCATCGTAATAAATATAGTTTAAATCGTTGTTTTTTAGCACTTTGCCCTCGCCAAAAAGTAACTTAACGTTGTAAATGTAATCCCAATGTTTAGGCCATTAGCCCTATTGGTCATATATTCGTCAATGGCTAGTTAAAATTACGTAAATATAATGAGTAAAGATATAGTTCAGATTTTTGATACCACACTTCGCGACGGTGAACAGGTGCCTGGATGTAAATTGGATAAAAACCAGAAATTGGTTATTGCCAGACGTCTTGATGATCTTGGTGTTGATGTTATCGAAGCAGGGTTTCCCATTTCGAGCCCTGGTGATTTCAATTCGGTCATGGAAATAGCCAAAGTCGTAAATAACGCTACGGTCTGTGGTTTAACCCGTGCCGTAAAAAAAGATATCGAAGTTGCTGCCGAAGCTTTAAAACCAGCCAAAAACCCAAGAATACATACAGGCATAGGAACTTCCGATTCTCATATAAAACATAAATTCAACTCCAATAAGGAAGCCATTATAGAACGAGCCGTTAGTGCCGTAAGATATGCCAAATCATTTGTTGAGGATGTGGAGTTTTACGCCGAGGATGCAGGCAGAACCGACAATGAGTTTTTAGCTAGGGTTTGTGAAGCAGTTATCAAAGCTGGTGCCACCGTATTAAATATCCCTGATACAACTGGGTATTGCTTACCCGAGGAATACGGTGCAAAGATGAAGTATCTTAAAGAAAATGTTACAGGAATACATAAAGCGATACTTTCTTGCCATTGTCATAACGATTTAGGTTTGGCAACAGCAAATTCCATTGCTGGGGTAATTAATGGTGCCCGTCAGATTGAATGTACCATCAATGGTATTGGAGAACGTGCTGGCAATACTTCTTTGGAAGAAGTGGTTATGATATTAAGACAACACCCTTACCTTAATTTAGACACAAATATCAATAGTAAATTACTTTATGATACCAGTCAGATGGTTTCTGATAAAATGGGAATGTTGGTACAACCAAACAAGGCTATAGTAGGCGCTAATGCCTTTGCCCATAGTTCTGGCATTCACCAAGATGGCGTAATCAAAAATAGGGAGACCTATGAGATCATTAATCCTGCAGATGTTGGTGTAAATGAATCATCGATTCTACTTACAGCGAGAAGCGGTAGGGCCGCTTTGGCCTATCGGGCGAAAAAAGTGGGCTACGAACTTACCAAGGTACAATTGGATATGGTTTATCAGGAGTTCTTGAAATATGCAGACCGGAAGAAAGAGATTGTGGATGAAGACATTCATGAAATCATTGAAACCAGCAATATAAAAATTGAAAGTGTTACTTAAATGCAGCTGAACATTGCCATTTTAGGGGGAGACGGTATTGGGCCAGAAGTGATAGCTCAAGCTGTGAAATGCCTTCAGGCTGTGGAAGATAATTTCGGCCATGATTTCACATTTACCGAAGGATTAATTGGAGCCGCTGCCATGGATAAAATGGGCAGTCCGATTCCCAAAGAAACCCTTGAGCTTTGCAAAGCATCCGATGCTATTTTATTTGGTGCAATTGGCACACCGGAATATGATAATGACCCAGATGCCAAAGTACGTCCTGAAGACGGATTATTGTTTTTAAGAAAAGAGCTTGATCTGTTTACCAACATTAGACCCATAAAGGTTTTTCCTGCTCTAGTACATAATTCCCCAATAAAAAAAGAAATAATTACGGGTACTGACTTGGTCATTTATCGTGAGCTTATTAGCGGAATTTATTTTGGAGAGAAAAGCTTAAGTGCCGATGGCAAAGTAGCTACAGACCTATGTAAATATACAGAAGATGAGATTAGCCGTGTTGCCCATATGGCATTTAAAGCCGCCAAGAAAAGAAGAGGGAAATTGACCTTAGTCGATAAGGCACACGTTTTAGAAACTTCAAGATTATGGCGAAAAGTCGTCACAAATATTGCTGAAAGTTATCCAGAGGTTGAATTGACTTGTATGTATATTGACAATGCCTCAATGAAAATGTCCCTTAATCCCAGTTCTTTCGATGTGATTTTAGCCGACAATATGTTTGGTGATATTCTTTCAGCACAATGCAATGTACTTATTGGTTCATCAGGATTGTTGCCATCGGCTTCGATAGGTACTGAAAATGCCATGTTTGAGCCTATACATGGCTCCTACCCACAAGCAAAAGGCAAAGATATTGCGAACCCTGTTGCGGCAATTCTTAGTGCTGCACTTCTCCTAAATCATTTTGAACTTACCGAAGAATTTAATGCTGTGGTCGCTGCAGTGCATAAATCTTTCAGAAAAAAAATTGTTACGATGGATGTTATGGGTAGTACCAAATATGGCACAGAAAGTGTTGGTGATTTTATTGCAGAAAACATTGTCGATGTTGATGATAATTTGAATATCAATGATGAAAATATTGGATTGGGAAAATCTACAATAATCTAGGATTACAAACTACTCGTTGGCCAATGCCTTCACAAATCCATCAAATTCTTCTTTAAACACCTCATACTTTTCACCTGTTGCTGGACCATTAAACCCAGTGTGTATTTTTCTAACCTCTCCTGTTTTATCAATAAAAATTGTTGTTGGGTAAGATAGCACATGGTTCAACATAGGTAACTTTTCCTGTGCTTTGCTTTTATTCGAAGTCCCGAATTGCGCCAATAGAATTGGATAATCAACGCCAATTGCAGTTTTTAATCTATTTATACTTTCGATTGCTCGTTCCTCAGTTTTGGCATATTCAAAAGCCAAAGCAACAACTTCTATATCAAGCTTTGTATTTTCTTTTAGATAATTGACCAGGAATTTAGTTTCATCAAGACAATTGGGGCACCAGGTACCCATTATCTGAACAATTACAGCTTTATTTTTAAACCTATCGTCTTCCAAAGAAATTAGGGTACCATTTATATCTGGAAATGAAAAGGTCAATTTATCATAGCCTTTCATTAAATAAGTCAATGAATCTTCATCAGGTAGTTCAAAGCTTTCATTGCGTTTTGCAATGAACGGTTCTTGAAAATGGTTTCCGGAATAATATGTTCCTACTAAGCTGCTATCGGTGACTTTAGCGGTAAATAAAAAAGCATGTGCCCCATCAAAAGCAGATACTTTCATTATATCCCCATCTATTATGCCCTCTAAATAACGATAATCACCCGTAGTTGTCCTGAAGGTCCCTGTTACCTTATTCCCGTCCTGTGTGAAGATTCCCTTACCCAAATAACTATCCTCTGTATTGGGGCTGAACTCAGCTGCCCATATGCCTGAAACATTTACTTGTGGTTTGTTCTCAGCACTGAATCGTTCTTCTTTCCCAAAAGTAGCTTTAAACGGCACTATGCGATTTAAGCTTTCCTTAATAAATTTCCCCTGAATTGAAGTTTCAGTAAATTTCCCGGCAATATAACCCTCAAAAACAGGAGTCCTGATTACTATTGAATCATTCTTTAAGGTTACTTCTTCAACCTTTATGACTTCAGAAGCATTATAAATATCTATAAACACTTGCCCTGACTCATTCTTTTTGAGTTCAAAGTTAAAAGGCAGGATCTCATTGTCCTGCACTTCCAATTCACCTACCCAAATCCCTTCGGACAAAACAGGATCCTTTGAATTATCGCAGGATGAGACCAAAACCATAAAGACTATAAGTACTCCAAATTTTCGCATAAATCAGATTTTAATAAAAAGTATCGAAGTAACGGATAATAACTTACATGAAAAAATTAAAACAATTCAATTGAAACAGTATTGAATGTCTTACTTCATTGTTTTATCTTTACCTGCTTTAAATACAACCAATGAACATTTCTTACAACTGGTTAAAACAATTCCTAAACATAGATTGGGACTCAAAGCAGACCGCTGAACTTTTAACCGATTTGGGGCTGGAAGTTGAAGGCATCACGCCTTATGAGACTGTTAAAGGAGGTCTAAAGGGTATTGTCGTTGGACAGGTACTAACATGTGAACAACACCCTAATGCCGACCGCCTAAAATTGACCACTGTGGATATTGGACAGGAACAACCTCTGCAAATTGTTTGTGGTGCACCCAACGTGGCCAAGGGACAAAAAGTTCCTGTTGCTACTATTGGCACGACACTTTATACCAAGGAAGGTGAACCTTGGACCATTAAGAAAGGTAAAATTCGTGGTGAAGAAAGTCATGGTATGATTTGCGCCGAAGATGAATTAGGTCTTGGTGATAGTCATGACGGTATTATGGTATTGAGCGATTCATTAAAAACCGGAACACCCTGTGTTGAGGTTTTTGAATTGGAAAGCGATGAGGTTTTTGAAATTGGTTTAACTCCCAATAGGGCCGATGCGATGAGTCATTACGGTGTTGCCCGTGATTTGAAAGCAGGACTGAAGCAGAAAGAAATAGAAATTGAGTTAATAACCCCGTCAACAAGTCATTTTAATATTAGCGATAGGTCCTTAAAATTGGATGTTTCTGTTGTTGATAATGCATTAGCGCCTAGATATTGCGGTGTAACCATAAGCAATTTAATAATTCAACCATCCCCCAATTGGCTTAAGGATAGATTAAAGTCTATAGGCCTAAGTCCAATTAATAATATCGTTGATGCAACCAATTATGTGTTACATGAAATGGGGCAGCCCTTGCATGCATTTGATGCAGACAGGATTTTTGGCAAAAAGGTTATCGTTAAAACACTGCCAAAGGGCACTAAATTTATGACCTTGGATGGCATTGAAAGAGAATTACATGAAGAAGATCTAATGATTTGCGATGCTGAAAAACCAATGTGCATTGCGGGTGTTTTTGGGGGAATAAACACGGGTGTCACAATGAATACAAAATCAATATTCTTGGAAAGTGCCTACTTTGACCCTATTTCTATTCGGAAAACAGCGAAAAGACATGGATTGAATACGGACGCTTCATTCAGGTTTGAACGGGGTATCGATATAGATAATGTAGAATTTAGCCTTAAACGGGCGGCACTTTTGATAAAAGAAATTGCCGGTGGCGATATCACATCTGATATTATTGACCTATATCCGAAGAAGAAAAATGACTATGAAGTCTTTTTGACTTTTGATAAGATACATAAACTAATAGGTCAAGAAATACCACGAGATACAATAAAATCAATTCTAGCTTCGCTTGAAATAAAAGTTAAAAATGTTACCGAAACTGGCATGGGCTTGGTTATACCTTCTTATAGGGTCGATGTACAACGCGAAGTAGATGTCATTGAGGAAATACTTAGGGTCTACGGCTATAACAATATCGATTTTAAAGAAAAATTAAACGCTTCCATAGCTCCTATTTCAAAATATGAAGACTATAAATTACAAGATAGAATTGGGGATTTCTTGGCATCAAGAGGGTTTTATGAAATAATGACCAACAGTCTAACCTCTCCTGAATATATTCACTTAATAGATGAGTTGAAAGCAGAACATTCTGTTGCCATGCTTAATCCATTAAGTACTGAATTATCTGCAATGCGACAGAGCATGTTGTTAAATGGATTAGAAACTATTTCATATAATATCAATAGAAAAAACCAGAACCTTAGGTTTTTTGAATTCGGTAAAACCTATCATAGTTATGATGATAAACGAGCTGAAAATAAACACTTAAGCCTATTGGTTACAGGGAACAGGAACAATATCGGATGGGCTTCACCGGCAAAGCAAACCGACTTTTTCTTTTTTAAATCGGTTGTTGAGAACATCTTGAAGAGATTAGGAGTCCCTAATTTCAATTCTCGTCCATTGGAAGGAACATTATATTCTGAAGGACTTACAATGGTTTCCAATAAAAAGAAAATTGTCGATTTTGGAGTCGTTAATAAATCCCTGGCTAAAAAATTTGATATAAAACAAGAAGTCTTATTTGCTGATTTTAATTGGGATATTATTATTGATTTGGTTCCAAAAACGGAAGTAAAGTTCAAGACTATTCCTAAATATCCTGAAGTAAAAAGAGATTTCGCTTTACTCTTGGATAATTCCGTCAGTTTTAAGGCAATACATGATATTGCTTTTCAAACGGAAAGGAATCTATTGAAAAAAGTGAATTTATTTGATGTCTACACAGGCGACAAATTACCAGAAGGCAAGAAATCGTATGCAGTTAGTTTTACGTTGCAAGATGACAAAAGCACGCTAACAGATAAGCAGATAGATAAAATAATGTCTAAACTTCAGCAGAAGTACGAAAACGAATTAGATGCCGAACTAAGGTAAAAAACTAGTTCTTTTTGGTAAGATAACACTGTCTATTGCGTGCATGACCCCATTACATTGGTTAGCATCTGCAGAAATTATCTTAGCGGAATTTCCAAAATTGTCGGTCAAAACAATATCAATACCGCTCATGGTAGCAGTAAGCACCTCTCCTTGAACAGTAGTAAACACTGCTTTGCCTTCGCCACTGCACATAGCTTTCAAGATTTTTGAAGCGGTAAACTTGCCTGCAATTATATGGTATCTTAAAAGCGCTTGTAATTCCTCCTTGTTCTCCGGATCCAATGGGTCAAAGGAAGTATTTGAAAATAACGCTTCAAAAGCTATATCTGATGGGGCAAATACCGTAAAGGGGCCATCATAGCTTAAAACCTTGTCCAAATCAGCGGCTTTCATTGCTGCTAATAAGGTGGTGTGATTCTTTAAATTTTCGGTATTTGAAATAATGGATTTTTCAATATCCATTGAAAGAAATTTAGTATCTGAACTTGAAAAACGGTCTTGGGCCGAAGCAAAAAGGGTCAAAAAAAGGGTGAGCAAAGCCACCTGGGGGACATAACATTTCATTTAGGTTCTATTAAGGGCTTGATAATAAAAATCCGATAAAAGGTATCGAATGATCGACAATATACAATATAAACCTGTTCGGAGGCCTTTATAATAGTGTAGTTCATAGATCTTAACAAAATATTAACTTTTGCGATGCAACCCACTGGAACTTATAAAATTATATTTTGTTTAAATTTGAGAAAGAACACTTAAAAAATTATGCTATTAGAGAGAACCAATTTAGCAAAAGCTTTAGACCGAATAAAAAAAAAGCAACTAGCTACTATCGATATTCATGAAGAAATCAATAGGATTTTTGTGGCAGAGGAAGAGCATGCTAATAGCATTAATCAACAAATAAAAAAAGGGAATTCTTGTGGGGCTAATGAATTCGATTTGGATTTATTGGCATCAGATCAAATATATCATCTGGACCATATAAAGAAAATTTGTATTGATTATCGGCTTCGATTTTTAGATTCAAGGTACTTCAAAGGTGATATTCCACAAGATGCAATTTTCAAAATAAAACAACTTGAGAAGGAACATAAAACAAATTTGAAAGGGTTTAAGATTGTAGCGCCTTCCAAACTTTTTAAATTAAAGGACAAGAACGATCCTTTGTTGTTTGTACCGCTAGGTAATGATTACTTCTATTTTATACATAAATGGGGCAATGACTTGCACCCTTTGAGAAAAGCTTTAATGTGGCCCTTCAAGAATATTGTGAACCTCACATGGGCTGTTTTCATAATAAGTTATTTTGTGACCTTGATGTTTCCGTTGCGTCTTTTTACAAAAACAACTTTTGGCTATGAATTCTGGATTCTATTCTTCTTTATGTTCAAATCCGTCGCCGCAGTAGTTATATTTTATGGATTTGCTAAGGGCAAAAACTTTAGCACTGCTATTTGGAGAAGTAAGTATTATAATGCTTAACCCACTATTGCACTAGTTCTGATAAAATATTTGGTAAGGAACTCCGCCTAAATCAAGATTATCCAATAGTTCAGGTGCTGGCTCTAGTTGTATTCTCAAAAGCCCGCCTTTACTTTCATCATCTATTTTTTTATAACCCACAAGCATAATACCATTTGTGTCATCATAACTTACCATAGTAGTATCCCCTATTTTATACTCAAATTCCAATTGTGATGCTGTCAAGAAATTATCATAGAAATATAAGATTGCCAAGTTATTTGAAAAATCATAAATAGCGGGAATATTAGAAAATAACGCATCTTCAATTGGTCTTTTATAGAATAGCCTTCCTTGGCTATCAAAACAATTGAATTTAGAATCAGAGAACATGGGCTCTTTACCATCTTCGTAACCAGTATATTCCACACTCATAGTATTGGAATTTAAAACCGTATGCAATTCTTGATACGAAATTATCATATTATGATTCGTATCAGCGAAAATCTGTTCAACATCATATCCCAAGTCAATTTCATGAATCACAGTTGTACTTGCACCGTCGACTACTGAAAGTGAATACTCATCAGTAATTTCCAAATCAATGGTCAATACAAATAATCTTCCACTTGTATATACCATTTGCAAAGGCTTTTTATCTAATTCTACATCTACAATATTATCTTCTGAGACAGATAGATCAATAGCTCGTACATAATATTTATTGATTTTAGAAGTCTCTTCCAAGAGGTAAGAAACATAAAGCATGTTATCTTCAACAGTAATTGATGTTACCGATGAGTTACACTCGACCAAATCATCAAAAACAGCTACAATATTCGATGTATCATCACTAAAATCATGAACGGTCACTTGCCCACTGCAATCGGTCAATTTCGTATAATTCGCAAAAATCGATTCTTTCAAGAATAAAACATCGGAAAAAGGCACATTGGAAAATGTACTTTCCGCAGGGCTTAAATCAATCCTAGTCTCACTACTTTTGAGAAGCTGTGTAGTAAGAACACCATTGCTTTCTTGTAACAGGATATAATCGGCAGTAAAAAAATTCTCTTTTTCTGAGATTTCTTCGATAGGTTGGGATTCGCTTGATTTACTACAACCAATGACCACCAATGCCAAAAGCGCATAAATAATGCTGTAGGTTTTCATAATGTAATAATTTGGGACGATATGACTATACGGGCACCCCGTACATCTTATTACGTTGCTCCTTTATAGTCTTATCTGACATATATTCATCAAACGTTATATATCTGTCAATGTTGCCTTTAGGAGTCAATTCTATGATGCGATCGGCAACGGTTTCGGCGAATTCGTGATCATGGGTGGTAAAGAGTACTGTTCCTTTGAAATTCTTCAACGAATTGTTGAATGCCGTAATACTTTCAAGATCAAGGTGATTTGTAGGTTCATCCAGCATTAAAACATTGGCCCTAAGCATCATCATTCTACTTAGCATACAGCGCACTTTTTCACCACCGGAAAGTACCGTACATTTTTTTAAGGCTTCTTCTCCGCTAAATAGCATTTTCCCTAAAAAACCCCTTATATAAACTTCTTCACGCTCTTCTTCTGTCTTCGCCCATTGACGTAACCAATCCACAAGATTAATGTCAGCACTGAAGAATGACGCATTGTCTGCAGGAAGGTAAGATTGGTTTGTTGTAACACCCCACTGAAACTTGCCATTATCTTGCTTTTTATTGCCATTCAATATCTCGTAAAAGGCTGATGTTGCCCTAGAATCCTTGGAAAGTATGGCCACCTTATCCCCTTTTGATAAATTAATATTCACATTTTGGAACAATAAATCCCCATCCTCGGAAGTAGCTGTTAGTCCTTCAATATTCAAGATTTGATCTCCCGCTTCACGTTCACGGTCAAAAATCAATGCTGGATATCTCCTGCTTGAAGGTTTTATGTCTTCGATCCTTAATTTGGAAAGCATTTTTTTACGTGAAGTGGCTTGCTTACTTTTCGCGACGTTGGCACTAAATCGCATAATGAATTCTTGTAATTCCTTTGCTTTCTCCTCAGATTTCTTATTCTGTTGAGCTCTTTGGCGGGCGGCCAATTGGCTGCTTTCATACCAAAACGTATAGTTACCCGAGAACAAGTTCATTTTACCAAAATCGATATCGGCAATGTGTGTACAGACAGCATCAAGGAAGTGACGGTCATGGGAAACTACGATTACGGTGTTTTCATAATCTGCCAAAAAATTCTCTAACCAACTAATGGTTTCGTAATCCAAATCATTGGTGGGCTCATCCATTATCAACACGTCTGGATTGCCAAATAAAGCTTGGGCAAGTAAAACTCTAACTTTTAATTTTGAATCCAAATCTGCCATTAACGTATAATGTGATTCTTCACGAATTCCTAAATTTGACAATAATGCTGCCGCATTGCTATCGGCATTCCAGCCATTCATTTCTTCAAATTGAACCTGAAGCTCCCCAATTTTATCAGCATTTGCATCAGTATAGTCGGCATATAAGGTATCAATCTCATTCTTAATAGCGAATAAGGGTTTGTTACCCATTACAACAGTCTCTAACACTGTGCTTTCATCATAGGCGTTGTGATTTTGCTCTAAGATTGACATACGCTTACCAGGCTCCAAGTGAACATGACCTGAAGTAGCATCTATTTGACCTGATAAAATCTTTAGAAAGGTACTTTTGCCAGCACCATTCGCACCTATTACCCCATAACAGTTTCCTTGGGTAAACGAAACATTTACTTCATCAAACAATATACGCTTACCAAATTGTACTGATAAATTTGAAACCGATAACATAGTCGCCTTTTTTAAAATTCGTGCAAAAATAGACAAATTAATAGCTACAGACCAATAAAGTTTACACCTAAATCCTAGGAATATCTTAACGTATCAGCAGAATTTTTAACTCGCAATTAACACGATGGCCTATATGGGATGCTTAATTTTGCTTAGTACATACTAGATATGTTTATATGAATAAAAAATTACTTTATCTATTTCTTTTCATATTGGCTGGTTGTAATGAAAGCGAAAAAAGTTCTCCCAACGTTTTTTTCGGCGGTGAAATTGTCAACCCAACCAGCAAACATGTAGTTCTTTATAAGGGCGATGTTGTTATAGATTCCTCTGCCCTGGACAATAACAAAATGTTTTCTTTTGAGTTAGATTCAATTGAAGATGGTCTTTACCATTTTAAGCATGCCCCGGAATACCAATATGTGTATCTCGAAAAAGGAGACTCTCTATTGATTAGATTAAATACCGTTGATTTTGACGAATCCCTTGTTTTTTCAGGAACTGGAGAGGAAGTCAACAACTTTATGATGGAAATCTACTTGGCTAACGAGGGTGAAAAGAGTCTTATTGATAAGTTATATAGTTTAGACCCAGAAAATTTTAGCAGAAAGATAGATTCTCTAGAACAACTTAAGATCGCTTTATTAAATGATTTGACTTTGGAATCAGCGTTATCTGATAAAGCACTGCAAATTGCCAAAGCCAATATTGTTTATAATTATGCGACATTCAAGGAACGTTATCCTTTTAGACATAAAAAACTATCTGAGAAAAAGAAAGCTCCAAAGTTATCTAAAGAATTCTACAAGTATCGTAAAGACCTAACGTACAACAATAAGGACTTCACTTATTTAAGACCCTATTATGAATATATGATCAATCATTTTGGCAATTTATCATATATGTCTTGTTCTCGTGGTTGTGATATAAAGGATAAAATGGTTAAGAACCATTTACACTTCAATAAGCACAAGTTGAAGCTTATTGATAGTCTTGTTGAAGAAAAAGAGTTGAAAGACAACCTCTTTAGAAATGTGGCTATTGATTATTTGCTCCAAGTCCATGATACCGAAGCCAATAACAAGATTTTCATTGAGGTATTTCATGCGCTATCAGACAACAATAAACATATTAATGAGATTGATGATCTTTATGAGGGTATAAGGAACATACAACCTAATAAAAGAATACCGAATGTTGAGGTCTCTAACATTAATGGGGAAAAAGTGTCTCTTCAAAAAATCGCTAAAAACAAGAAAACCGTTTTCTACTTTTGGTCTGGGGCAAATAAAAAGCACTTGGAAAATATGTCGAAACGCGTTTTAGAGCTTTCACAGAAAAAACCCAATTATAATTTTGTTGGCATCAATGTACAAACCAATGATTATGATTGGAAGGTTTTAACCCAAGCGGCTGGTTTTAATAATTCAAACCAATATAGAGCAGATAATTTTGAGGAATTAACTAAGGCTCTTATTGTCTATCCAATGAACAAATGCATCATTACCGATAACGAAATGATCGTAGATGCTTTTGGTGATATGTATCGCTCATTCAAATAGAAAAAACCCGAAAACGAACTGCCTTCGGGTTTCTGATACCATTTAAAGAATACGTTTTGAGTTAGTTTCCCTTTTTGTAATCTGCCAAGAATTTTGCCAAACCACTATCCGTAAGTGGGTGTTTTAAAAGGCCTTCAATAGAAGAAAGCGGCCCTGTCATTACATCGGCACCTAGTTTAGCACAATCAATAATATGCATTGTATGTCTTACCGAAGCAGCTAAAATCTGTGTATCAAAAGCGTAGTTATCATAAATATGGCGAATCTCAGCAATCAAATTAAGACCATCAGTTGATATATCATCCAATCTTCCTATAAACGGAGAAACATAGGTTGCCCCAGCTTTGGCAGCCAATAAAGCTTGCCCAACGGAAAATACCAAAGTACAATTGGTACGAATACCTTGATCATAAAAATACTTCAAAGCCTTTACTCCGTCTTTTATCATGGGAACCTTTACAACAATCTGTTCGTGAAGATCAGCCAATTCCTCACCCTCTTTGATCATACCTGCAAAATCGGTTGCTATTACCTCTGCAGAAACATCGCCATCAACAATATTACAGATGTCAACATAATGTTTTAGAATATTATTTCGACCTGTAATACCTTCCTTTGCCATTAAAGAAGGGTTGGTAGTTACCCCATCTAAAACCCCAAGTTCTTGTGCTTCGCGTATTTGATCTAAATTGGCTGTATCAATAAAAAATTTCATGAAATTATTTGTTATTTAGTTACTATTTCCTAAGTGTTCCCTGCAATTATGAAAACGGCTAAAATTACAATTTATAATGGTTTAACAATAGCTTCTCATAGACTTTGTCTGGCAATAGATTTTTAAGTGTAAGTGAGAACTTTTGCATGAATGATCCCACCTTATAGTGAACTTTTGGTTTTTTCGTGTTCATGATCTTATATACCATTTGCGCCACTTCGATAGGATCATTTGCTCCATTCACGTCTTCATCTATCATCTTTAAAGTATTGCCATATGCTTGATTATAGGGAGAATCGGTCAAAACTGGTGCATGGTATCTTCCTGAAGCAATATTCGTGGCAAAATCACCTGGCGCCAAATTGGTCATATGAATCCCAAAATCCTTGATTTCCATACGAAGGGCCTCTGTTGT
>RCMY010001627.1_pt1 | contig 21176 bp, 17 predicted proteins | sample 2041341 | NCBI WGS metagenome assembly RCMY01 (sample SAMN09708234, study PRJNA481090) | Marine sediment metagenome, whole genome shotgun sequencing project.
CTTATGTATTATGTTGACTTTTATAGTTTATTCAACTACCCCGAAAAAGATTGGGAAGCATATCTGAATGAGAAGGCGGAGAGTCCGCCGGAACCATCACTTTTTGATTAAAGGGGGCTTATCCTACAAAAGAATGATCCCGAAGTCCTATTTTAAAGGGCTCCGGGAACGATCTATATCGTGTTTGTAGTTTTATCGGACAGCAATATATAGGAATATATATTTATAGTTTGGATTTAGGGTATTAATATACCCCGTCTGGATTGTACTGTCTCCACCCGCTATGCGCTTTGGGTTTTCCTACACCAAAGCAATATATTAAGGCAGATTTATTATCACAGTTAGTTGGATTAGAAACTATAACACCATATTCGCCAACTGGTAGAGAAGACATATCAATATCGTATGAGCTTTTACCATATTTCGACGCATGGAATGTCAAACTATTAAATTTGTTATTGGAACTTCCAAATACATCAGCTGTTGCAATCAATGCTTTACGTGAGGAATGGTGAACTTCAAACTGAAAAATGCGTATCACAGCCATTGGATCAGACTGGTTATCTGAAGCCTTTGCGATTATATGGAGTTCTGTCTTTTCTGGAATACGAGTTCTTGCACTTTTTCTGGGTACTATAATTTCTGTATTCACTGCACCTAGACCAAACAGCATAAGACATGCATCTGCCTTTGAAGAAGTTGTCATATATTCTTTATCTAATGGCTTTATGCTATCGTGGTACAAGATATTAACTTCTCCGATAAATTCAGGTTCTTGTGCAAGTATATAACTTGGAAAGAGCAATGTAAGCATTAATAATATTTTTTTCATATTTTCCTTTTTACTATTATTTTTCTTAAGGTGCCGATATGTTGGTTTTTCATGGATATTTTAAAATATCAATATAACAAAAAAGGACTATTTGTAAAAAATAGTCCTTTACTTTTTCGTGATCCGCATGGGGCTCGAACCCATGACCCCAACATTAAAAGTGTTGTGCTCTACCAGCTGAGCTAGCGGATCAATCATCTTCCTGTTTGAAAGCGAGTGCAAAGGTAAATAAATTTATTGAAATAGAAAATATATTGATGAATAATGTTCTCTATTTAACTTATTTAAACAATTGGCTTATTCTTTCGATTCACTGTTTGGAGTGATTTCTTCCTTCTTATGCTCTTTAGTTACATATCTCTGCCAGTAGGCTATTAATAATGTAGTAAGAGGTAGGGCAACAATTAGACCGATGAACCCTAACAATGCACCCCATATAGATAATGATAGTAATAATATGGCAGGGTTTAATCCCATAGCCTTACCCATTATTCTTGGAGTAATTATCATATCTGTTATAATCTGAACTACAGCAAACAGTCCAAAAGCCATACCAAAGATTACCCAGAAGCTCTGTCCGGTATCGGCTGCCTTTAGCATTGCAAGGAATGCAGTAGGAATTAAGGCAAAGGTATGAAGGTAAGGAACTAAATCCAAAATACCTATAAGAATGCCTAAACCTATTGCCATAGGGAAGTCCATGATACTGAAACCTATGCAGAACATAATTCCCATACATAAAGCTACAGTGCCCTGACCACGAATGTAGTTGTTAAGTTCGCGCTTAACATCTTGCATAAGCTCTTTCCAGAATGGGCGATTCTTGTTTGGAAAGATACGTATCCAGTTGGTTGTGAGATATTCGTAGTCATGAAGTATGAAAAACATATATAATAATGTAATCAAAGAAGCAATGATGCTTATAATGATATTTGCAGTCTGACCAAGAAAGGTAAATAGTTTGGGCATTGCAGTCTTAACAGCATCTCCAAAGTCTTTGCTATTGAATATCTTTTTAAGTTGTGTCTGATTGTCTTCAATCCAGCGTGAGATGAGTGCTGTGATATTATTAGTATGTGTTGTGTCGTGAACCCATCGAGTTATGACTCCTCCTAATTTGTCAAATTGCTCGATCATTGGTGGAATGATTAGATAGATTACGCCTCCGATGATGCAGCACAGAAGCAGCATTGTGATGATGATGCTTATTGCGCGTACGTGTATATGCAACTTGTTTTCGATAAATTGCACCGTTGGATATATAAGGTATGCCAGTAGCCATGCCACAAAGAATGGAAGTAGAACTCCACTAAGGTAGTTTACTAGCAGTAGTACTGCAATTATCAGCAGACCTGTTCCTGTCCATCGGATGAAACGGTCAAAAGTAATCTCTTTCCTCATGATTTTATTTTTCTTCTTTAATAGCCTTTTGGTAGCAATCTCTGCATAACGGTTCGTATTCTTCTTTTTCACCGAGCATGACACGATGGTCGTTATTGACCAATCTATGACTTACGTAAGCCAAAGAACCGCATTTCACGCAGATAGCATGTACTTTTGTTACTTCGTCGGCAATAGCGCAAAGGGCTGGGATAGGACCGAAAGGAACACCTTTGTAGTCCATGTCAAGACCTGCGATGATGACTCTGACACCACGATTAGCAAGTTCATTGCACACGCCAACAAGTCCGTCGTCAAGGAATTGAGCTTCGTCAATGCCAACAACGTCAATGTCTGAAGCCAATAAAAGTATGGATCCAGATGAATCAATAGGTGTAGAGTGAATAGTGTTCTGATCGTGGCTCACTACGTCTTCCTCAGAAAAACGTGTGTCCATTGCCGGTTTAAAGATTTCAACCTTTTGTTTGGCAAATTTTGCTCGCTTCATTCTACGAATCAGTTCTTCTGTCTTCCCAGAGAACATTGAACCGCACACCACCTCAATTCGTCCTGGGCGATGTGATTCTCCTGTTAAATTTTCAGTCATAATACTGCAAAGATAGTGCAAATCTTGTAGAGAACAAAATGAATTTATTCATTTTTTATCTCAAGATGTAGCCTATTTTATTAAAAGATAGTGCAAAAATTCGATTAAGTGAACTGAATAAGCATATATTGTTATTCATGAACGTGAGAATTTTATTTAAATCTTGTAGAGAACAAAATGAATTTATTCATTTTTTATCTCGAGATGTAGCCTATTTTATTAAAAGATAGTGCAAGTATAATGTGCTACAGAGTAGAATAAGATAATTTTTAGTTGATTTTAGCTTTTCAGTAACACCATGTAGGGGTAAGAATAATATGGCGGATAAAATGTGGCTTATCATTTCTGTTTGAATATGCGTGTAAAATGCAATTGTAAAATATTCCTATTCTTTCTGCTCTAGTGATTGTAGTAATTGGTGTGAATAAAGAAAACATGTGAATAAGAATGTATATTTTAGTTACATCTGATTGTGGTTTCTTACTTTTTTAGTACAAACGTTTTAAAAATTGCAAAGAAATGACAAGTTATTTTGAATTTGGACAATTAATGTATATATTTGTGTTTGATTATGGGAATACTATATATTGTACCTACTCCGGTGGGAAATATGGAAGACATGACCCTTAGGGCTATGCGCATATTAAAAGAGGCAGATTTAGTGCTTGCGGAGGATACGAGAACATCGGGTCTTCTTTTAAAGCATTTTGAGATAAAAAATCACCTGATGTCACATCATAAGTTTAATGAACATGGTACTGCATCAGGAATTGTGGAGCGCTTGAAGGCCGGACAGACAATTGCTTTAGTAAGTGATGCCGGCACACCAGGAATAAGTGATCCTGGTTTTTATCTAGCGCGTGAAGCTGCTAACGCGGGGATTACCGTACAGACTTTGCCTGGTGCTACAGCATGTATTCCGGCAATTGTTTCTTCGGGACTACCTTGTGATAGATTCTGTTTTGAAGGGTTCCTGCCACAAAAGAAGGGTAGACAGACTCATCTGTTATCATTGCAAACTGAAAGTAGAACGATGATATTCTATGAATCGCCATATCGTTTAGTAAAAACACTGACACAGTTTGCCGAAGTCTTTGGAGACGATAGACAAGTGAGTGTTGCAAGAGAAATATCAAAGTTGCATGAAGAACATGTGAGAGGAACCTTGAAAGAGGTGATAGCGCATTTTACCGAAACAGAACCACGAGGAGAAATCGTGATTGTGCTCGCCGGTGTAAATGAGAAAAAAGATAAAAAACTAAAAAGGGAGATTAAATCATGAAAAAGTTATTGTTTGTAACTGTTGGTGCGTTGTTGCTGACTTTTACTAGTTGTAAACAAGATAAAACGAAGGTTAATCTTGAAAAGGTTGAGCAGAATGACTCTCTACAGAGAATCATAACTCAAAAGGATAGTGACATCAATGACATGATGGGCATAATGAATGAAATCCAAGAGGGTTTCAGACAGATTAACGAGGCTGAAAACCGGGTTGATATTGTGAAGGATGGTGAAGGTGCTGACAAAAAGAGCCAGTTGAGACAGAATATAAAGTTTATCTCTTCTACTATGCAGAAGAATCGTGAACTAATTAGTAAGTTGCGTCAGCGTCTTGCTAACAGCAGTTTCAAGGGCGGGCAATTGAAAGCTACGATTGATAACCTTGTTAAACAACTTGACGAGAAAGATCAGCAGTTGCAGCAGTTGAGAGCAGAACTCGATGCAAAGGATATTCATATATCTGAGCTTGACGAAACAATCAACAATCTGAACACAAATGTAAGCAATCTTACAACTGCCAATACTCAGAACACCCAGACAATCAACAATCAAGATGCACAGTTGAATACTGCTTGGTATGTGTTTGGTACAAAGAATGAGTTAAAGGAACAGAGAATCGTAGAAAATGGTAAGGTGTTGCAGTCTAACTTCAATAAGAATTATTTCACTAAGATTGATATTCGTGTTGACAAGAGCATCAAACTTTATTCTAAGTCAGTAAAGATTCTTACTTTGCATCCATCAAGTAGTTACACTCTTTCACGTGATGCTAACAAGCAATATGAGTTGACAATTACTAATCCTCAGATTTTCTGGAGCACAAGTAAATATCTTGTAATTCAGGTTAAGTAGTAGGAAATTATTAATTACAAATAAAAAAAGCAGGAATAGGGTTTCAACTCTGTTCCTGCTTTTTTTATCTTACCTTCTTAAAGAAGTTTTGCATGATTTCTCTGCATTCATCTTCAATTACTCCGCTGGTAACGGTAGCCTTTGGATGAAGAGCTTTGGGTGCAATCTTAGTATATCCACGCTTTTCATCGGCAGCTCCATATACCACTCGACTTATCTGTGCCCAACCAATTGCTCCGGCACACATTGTGCATGGCTCAACAGTTACATATAGCGTACAGTCACAAAGATATTTGCCTCCAAGCATGTCAGCTGCTGATGTTATGGCTTGCATCTCAGCGTGTGCAGTAACATCGTGAAGTGTTTCCGTAAGGTTGTGAGCACGACTTATGATGCGGTCATTGCAAACAATGACTGCTCCTATAGGAATTTCGTTGGCTTCTGCAGCTAGTCTAGCTTCAACCAGCGCTTTGCGCATGAAGAATTCGTCTTTCTTTATTTGATCTTCGTTCATGTTTGCAAAGTTATTAAATTTATAATAAATAATTTGATGTGTGGAATAAAAATTGTACTTTTGTGTCTGTAAAGACTACGTTTGTTTTTGCATAGAAAATATTATTAATGGCAGTTCATAATGATTTAGGTAAATGGGGTGAGGATTACGCCGCTGAATACTTGCTGAAAAAAGGTTATGAAGTTATCAGTAGAGATTGGCGACTAGGCAAACGCGATATCGATATCGTGGCTCGAACCGAAGATGGATTGACTGTGGTGTTTGTTGAGGTTAAAACTCGCGCAACAGATGTCATAGTAAGTCCTGAAGATGCCGTAGATGAACGCAAGATAAGAAGTATAGGTTGGGCTGCTAACGCATACGTTAAGGAGTTCCAGATTTACGATGATATTAGATTTGATATTATCTCAATAGTTGGAACCAAGCCAGAAGATGCAAGTATAGAACATGTCATTGATGCTTTTAATCCTTTATTGGCAATGAATGGTCATTGTTAGAAATATTATAATATAATATATGTGGAGCTTTAACAAAAAGAAAAAGAAAGATGTCAAACCTAACATTATTTGGCTTGACGAGACTGATTCAACAAATAACTATCTAAAGAATTATATTCCTGCTTCTGACGAGAAGATAAGTGTTGTCGTTGCAGACTATCAGAAAGCTGGTAGAGGACAAGGTGCTAATACTTGGGAGAGTGAACCTGGTGAAAATCTTTTATTTAGTATCTTAGTTCATCCTGTGATGGTTCCTGTGCATTGCCAGTTTTTGCTTTCTATGGCTGAGGCTTTAGCATTGAAAGAAGTCTTAGACAATTATACCGAAGGGATTACTTTGAAATGGCCGAATGATATATATTGGAATGATAAGAAAATTGGTGGTACGCTAATAGAGACAACACTTGGCGGTGGACATATTAAAAACTGTATTTTCGGTACAGGTATAGATGTTAATCAGACCGAATTTAAAAGTAGTGCACCAAATCCTGTATCATTGAAAAATATTATCGGTAATGATGTTGATCGCAAAAAACTTATGGATGAAATTGTAACGGCATTCACAAAGTATTATGCAATGATAGAAAATGGTCAGTATGGCGATATCTCGGCATTGTATCATTTGGCACTTTATCGTAAACATGGCTTCTTTAATTATCGTGATGTGAGCACAGGTGAAGTCTTTGAGGCAGCAATTGTTGAAGTTGGTGATGATGGCACTCTTGTTGTACGTGATAGAAAGGGTGTTATCAGTGAATATCGTTTTAAGGAGATTGAAACGGTGTTGTAAACAAGTACATATAAAAACAAATAATATATTATGGCAAGATTTAAGAGAATTCTACTTAAACTGAGTGGAGAGAGTCTTATGGGAAAACAGGGATTCGGTATTGACCCTGATCGTCTTTCAGACTACGCTAAGCAGATTAAGGAAGCACACGATATGGGTGTGCAGATAGGAATCGTTATTGGTGGAGGAAATATCTTCCGTGGATTGAGCGGTAGTCAGAAAGGTTTCGACCGTGTTAAGGGTGACCAAATGGGCATGTGCGCCACTGTTATCAACTCTTTGGCACTTAGCAGTGCTTTAGGTGCTATTGATGTAAAGACAAAAGTTCTTACAGCTATTCGCATGGAACCAATTGGTGAGTTCTATAGTAAATGGAAAGCAATAGAGGCAATGGAAGCAGGATATGTTTGCATATTCTCTGCAGGTACTGGTAGTCCTTATTTCACAACTGATACTGGTAGTTCTTTACGTGGTATTGAAATTGAGGCTGATGTTATGCTCAAGGGTACACGTGTTGATGGTATCTATACAGCTGATCCAGAAAAAGATCCTACCGCGACAAAGTTCAGTGATATTACTTATGATGATATCTATACTCGTGGACTTAAAGTAATGGATCTAACTGCTACAACAATGTGCAAAGAGAACAATCTTCCTATCTATGTATTCAACATGGATGTTGTTGGTAATCTAAAGAAAGTTTTGGATGGTGAGGAGATTGGTACATTAGTACACAATTGATTTTTGATCAAAACAGTATATATGAAAAATGCGGAGAATAATTCATTCTCCGCATTTTATGTATATAAAAATCTTTTATTTTTCTTCTTCAGTATAGTCAACATATTCGCCTTCATCTTTGGTGAATATCTTTTTATTTGCATCCTCAGGATTGCGAGTATCTATCACCTTCTCGTCATCACCATAAGAATTACGTTTGCGTTGTTGTCCTTGATGAGTTCCACTTTGGTTGTTGAATTGATTCATACCGTTTCTGAAAAACTTCAGTATTCGAAATGCAAAAAATACAACAAAGAAGAATAGTGCTATAAATAGCAGTAATATAAACTTGAAAATAAACATAAGTTATTTCTCCTTATTCTTTAAATATAATACCACTGAGATTATAAAATACAATGAGATAATTATCCACCATGCTTCTAATATTCCAAAAGCAGCTACGCAGCATACTGATAAGGCCATAAAGCAATACTTTATTTCATTTCCCTTCCAACCCCATTGTTTGAATTTAAGTGCAAACATTGGAAGTTCTGATATCAGTAGGTAGCAACTTACTAAAACCAAAATGATGACAATCAATACAGACCAACTGTTGCCTTCTAGCCATGCTGGATTCGCAACTACAAGCGAACCCCAAAATAAAGCGTTAGCTGGAGTTGGGAGTCCGATAAACGATGTAGTCTGTCGTTCGTCAAGATTGAATTTTGCGAGACGTAAAGCTGAGAATGCAGCCATAACGAATGCTATATAAGGAATAAACTGGCGTAGTGGTTCCATAAAAGAAGGATATTCCAAAACGCCAAGTTCGGCAAATACTATTGTTGCGGGTGCTACACCGAATGTAACGTCATCAGCAAGTGAATCAAGTTCCTTGCCAATAGGTGAAGATACATGCAGTAAGCGTGCGCTCATTCCATCAAAAAAATCAAATACAGCACCTACGATAATCCATAGAAGAGCCATTTTGGGATTTCCACTGAATGCATATGTTGTTGCAATACAGCCTGAAATAAGATTACAGCATGTGATGCTGTTAGGAATGTGTTTCTTGAAGTTCATTTTTCTTTCAACCTTTTAACTTTGCGATAACGGTCTGGTCACCAGTAGTGGCTTGTCCCATCTTTACGCAAACTTCAGTGCCGATAGGCAAAAACACATCAACACGGCTGCCAAGTTTGATGAATCCTAAATGCTCGTCAATGTAGCAATCTTCACCTTCTTTTGCGTATGTGATGATACGGCGTGCCATCGCTCCGGCAATCTGGCGGCAAAGTACTTCCTGTCCGTCAGGAGTTTCAATCATAATGTCGGCATGTTCATTTTCTTCACTAGCTTTAGGAAGCCAAGCCTTATGGTAGTTTCCATCCTTATGTATGGCAAATTTAACTTTACCGTCAACAGGGAACCAGTTAGCATGAACATTAAAAAGGCTCATGAATATACTAATCATGAGTCGGCGATCGTGAAAATATTCGTTTTCTTCTACTTCTTCTATAACAACAATTCTACCATCGGCAGGAGCAACAACAATATTTTCTGTATCATCGTCTTCTGAAAATCTGCGTATTGGACAGCGATAGAAGTTTAATACGATACTATATATAACGCCGAAAACGACAAGAAAACTCCACAAAAAGAGCTTGTTGTCTAGACGATTTAGCAACAAGGCAATTGCTGCCAATATAATAATGCCGTAGAGTAGAGTATCTGTACCCTCGCGGTGAATGCGCATTTTCTTAAATTTCTTAATTCTTTTTATCATAGGTAAATTAGGATAGTACTAATCGTCTGCAAAGATAATTATTTTTTATCGTTTCCGCAAATATAAGAATAAAAAACGACTTTTTATTTTGTGTTTTGCTCTATTTGCTGTAACTTAGCAACTCAAAACGTAAAATATTATATGGAAGGCTTCGTCCACTTACACGTACATACCAATTATTCTATTCTTGACGGTCAGTCGAAGATACCAAAACTAGTTGATAAGGCTATCAACGACGGCATGAAAGGAATGGCTATTACCGACCACGGTGTGATGTTCGGCATCAAAGAGTTATCTGATTATTGTGCTGGAGTCAACAAGAAGCGCAAAGCTGAAGGGCTTGAGCCTTTTAAGCCTATTTTGGGATGCGAAATGTATGTAGCCCACCATAGACTGGAAGATAAGGTAAAAGAAAATGGTGACAATTCTGGTTATCACCTTATTGTATTGGCTAAGAATTATAATGGTTATAAGAATCTTATTAAGTTAGTCAGTAGATCTTGGGTTGATGGTTATTATTATCGTCCACGTACTGATAGGTTTGATTTGGAGAAATATCATGAGGACCTTATTGTCTGTTCTGCTTGTATTGCAGGTGAAGTTCCATCAAAGATTCTTCATGGTGATATAGCCGGAGCACGTGAAGCTTGCGAGTGGTATCATCATTTGTTTGGTGATGACTTTTATTTGGAGTTACAGCGTCATGAAGTCAAAGATCCTTCTGTGTTGGCAAATAGGGAAGCGTTTCCTCTTCAGCAGAAAGCCAATAAAGTACTTATTGATTTTGCAAAGGAATATGGCATAAAGCTAGTTTGCACAAATGATGTCCACTTTGAGGATAAGGAAACTGCTGAAGCCCATGACCATTTGCTTTGTTTGGCAACGGGTAGGGATTTGGATGATCCTAACCGTATGCGATATAGTAAGCAGGAGTGGTTTAAGACCACAGCAGAGATGAATGAAATTTTCTCTGATGTTCCTGAAGCGATGGCTAATACGTTGGAGGTCCTTGATAAAGTTGAGATATATAGTATTGAGCATGGACCTATCATGCCATTCTTCCCGATACCTGAAGATTTTGGTACTGAAGAAGAGTGGAGACAAAAGATTACAGAAGAACAACTTTATAAGGAGTTCACTTCTGATGAAAACGGAGAAAATCAGTTGTCAGAGGACGAAGGACAAAAGGTGATCAAGCGATTGGGCGGGTATGATAAAATATATCGTATCAAGTTTGAAGCTGATTATCTTGACAAATTGGCCTATGATGGTGCAAAGGTATTATATGGCGATCCATTACCAGACAATGTAATAGAGCATATCAATTTTGAGCTTCATGTCATGAAGACGATGGGTTTCCCTGGTTATTTCCTCATTGTGCAGGACTTCATCAAGGCAGCGCGTACAGAATTGGGCGTTATGGTAGGTCCTGGACGTGGATCTGCTGCGGGTTCTGTTGTAGCCTATTGCTTGGGAATAACCAAGATAGACCCTTTGAAATATGACTTGCTGTTTGAACGTTTCTTGAATCCAGACCGTGTCAACCTTCCTGATATTGATACCGACTTTGATGATGATGGTCGTGGAAAGGTGCTTCGTTGGGTAATGGATAAGTATGGGCATGAAAACTGTGCACATATCATCACCTACGCTAGTATGGCGACGAAAAACTCTATTAAGGATGTCGCACGTGTTGAAAAGCTACCATTGGATAAATCTAATATGCTTTGTAAGGCTATTCCGGACCGTTTACCTGATGGTCTGAAAATGAATCTTACAAATGCCATTAAGTGTACTCCTGAATTAAGAGAGGCTGAGGTATCAACAGATATTCGAGAGCGTAACACGATTAAATATGCTAAGATGCTTGAGGGTACGGTGCGTGGAACGGGTATTCACGCCTGTGGTTTCATCATCTGTCGTGACCCAATCAGTAATTGGGTTCCTGTTTCTACAGCTGATGACCCTGATTTCCCAGGATTGAAAACTGCTGTTACACAATATGACGGACACGTCATTGAGTCTACCGGACTTATCAAGATGGACTTCTTGGGCTTGAAGACTCTTTCCGAGTTGAAAGAAGCATGCAAGGTTATCAAGAAGACTGTTGGTGATGATGTGGATTTGGATACTATTCCTATTGATGACGAACTAACATATAAGTTGTATCAGGAAGGACGTACTATTGGTACATTCCAGTTTGAATCTCCGGGTATGCAGAAGTATCTACGTGAGCTTCACCCTACAGTGTTCGAGGACTTGATAGCCATGAATGCCCTTTATCGTCCGGGCCCTATGGACTATATCCCTGATTTCATTAAGAGAAAGCATGATCCGTCTCTTGTTACTTATGATATACCCTGTATGGAGAAGTATCTTAAGGATACTTATGGAATCACAGTATATCAGGAGCAAGTGATGCTTCTTTCTCGTCAGTTGGCTAGTTTCACTCGAGGTGAGAGTGATGCTTTGCGTAAGGCGATGGGAAAGAAGAAAAAGGCTATCGTTGATGCAATGAAGCCTAAATTTATTAAGCAGGGACAAGAAAATGGCCATGATCCAAAGGTGCTTGAAAAGATATGGACAGACTGGGAGAAGTTTGCTTCTTACGCTTTCAATAAATCTCATGCCACATGTTATTCTTGGGTAGCTTATCAGACTGCTTATATTAAGGCTCATTATCCAGCAGAATATATGGCTGCGCTGATGACCCGTAGATTTAGCCAGATTACCGAAATCACGAAGTTGATGGAGGAATGCCAGAACATGAAGATTGCCACTCTTGGACCAGATGTAAATGAGAGTTACTCTGAGTTTGGTGTTAACAAGAAAGGTGAGATTCGTTTCGGTCTATCTGCTATTAAAGGAATGGGCGAGGGTGCTGCTCTAGCAATAGTGAAAGAGCGCGAAGATAATGGACCTTACAAGGATATCTATGATTTCGCTGAGCGTGTAGATTATAGTTGCGTAAATAGAAAGGCCTTTGAGTCACTTGCATTAAGTGGTGGTTTTGATAATTTCGCATTCCAGCGTGAACAGTATTTGGCTGCTAATCAAAAGGGTGAAACATTCTTAGATGTTTTGGTTCGTTATGGTCAGTTATTCCAGACAGAGCAGCGTGAAGCTCAGAATTCACTCTTCGGTGGAGAGCAAGCTGTCGAGATAGCACGTCCTCAGCCTGTAGAAGCTGAAGGTTGGAGTAACATTGAAAAGTTAAACCGTGAGCGTGATCTTGTGGGAATATATATCAGTGCACATCCGCTTGATGAATTTAGTATTATCTTGAATACAATGTGTAACACGCATTGCTCAGAACTTGACAATAAAGAAGAGTTGACCAAGAAAGAGGAAATTACAATGGGTGGTATTGTTACGGGCGTGAAATCAAAGTTTACAAAGACAGGCAAACCATGTGGCTTTGTCACAATTGAAGATTTTGAAGGTAGCGGCGAACTTGCTTTCTTTGGTGAGGATTGGGGCAAATGGCGAGGATTACTTACAGAGGGTTGTATCGTGTATATCAAAGCGAAATGCCAGCAGAAGTATCGTGATAGTAATTTCTATGATTTCCGAATTTCTGATATTCAGTACATGCAGACAATAAAGGCTAATCGTTTAGAGAAGTTTACGATAACAATCAGCAGCGATGCCATTGATGAGACTGTTGTTACTGATATTTCTACAATGGTAGAGAGTGCTGTTGGCAAAACTCAATTGTATATTCAGGTGATAGATCAGGAACATAATGTGAGCATGATGCTTCGTTCAAAGAATCATTCAATAGAGATAAAAAAAGATTTGCTCAATTATATTGATAGTAATCCAAATATGTCATATCATGTGAACTAACAATATAATTTAGTTCTTTATTCTAATATATAATACATTTATGTGTGTGATAGTTTAAGCACGCATAAATGTATTTTTATTTTGGGTTATGATGATATAAACTTATTCAGCCTAAAGACATGCTACCAGAAAAAGTTTTTTCAATGCTACTAATGTCATAATGTCACTAGCCCTTTGTTTATAAGGGTTTGGCGAGTGACATTAAGTGACATTATCGGTCTAAAAGTGACATTAAATTGCAAAATGCACTTATTTTTAGCGTTTTTTTCGTGATTATGCTATCTACAAAATACACACTCGTACTGATGAAGTTCCATCAACCATAGGGACAACCTTCCTAACTGTATGGATAATACCAATATCTATCTCATACACACTTTAATGTGATAGAATAAATTTGAAATATACAAATATGTTTTCAAAAAGAGTAAACAAACTATTACCTAAAAATCCATACTATTAGGGTAATCAAATTACATCAGCGTGTGTGTAATTTGATTACATTAGCATGTGTGAAATCAGATTACACAACGTAGGTAATCATGTTACACAACGTGTGTAACAGTGTTACATAGCGTGAGTAATTCTATTACACACGTTGTGTAATAGAATTGTTGAACGTGAATACGGATATTAGTTAGAGCTGGGAACAAATCATTATTAGAAATACTACAAGGATAAGATTGTTGGCAATAACCACTATATTTATAGTTGGATTTTGAGATAACAACTAGACATATTACGAAGTATTGCGCACATAATGGCGAGTACAGACTATTTTAAGAAAAAAGTGTCAATATATGTGCTGCATATTTTGTAAAAAATCGCCAAAAATAGGTGCGTTTTGCAATTTAATGTCACTTTTAGGCCAATAATGTCACTCGCCAAACCCTTATAAACAAAGGGCTAGTGACATTATGACATTAGTGATATTGGAAAAACTTTTTCTTGTAGTGTGTCTTTAGCCGTATTAGGTTTATCTCCCTAAATTAGTGAAAAACCCAAAAAGAAAGTAGGAGAATACAAATATATATTCTCCTACTTGATAATGGTTAAATAGGGAATTCCTTATTTAATCCAACGAGGATCACCAGTCTTTGACGATTTCAAATCTTCACTTTTCACTGTAAAGTCATGATTTGCATAGTCTGCATAGCTTGGATTATAACTTGTACCAGTATTGTCATAGACGGTTATGCCTACATTTGTCTTATCATCAGTTGCCTCAACGAAGTTTGGTGAATTGTAGTAGTTGTTACCACTGAAATTCGGAATGCTTGTTGGTGCAAATTTGCAGAACAAACCTGTTGAATTACTTACGATATTATTTGTAAAGGCTATGGAAGTTCCCATGAATCTTACATAGAACACACCTTTATTTACAGATCCTAAACCATCGAGTGTGTTGTGGTCTACATTGATGTATGGAGTTACGCCAGGGAAACTACTAGCCTTGTTGTCATATCTGAAGAAGTCGCGGCAAGAGATGGCGTAGACAGTATTGTTTGTAAATGTCAGATTGTGTATAGCACCTAATCTGCAATCCATAAAGTCACTTGCTGTGCTGATGTTGTGAATGATGCTGTTGTTAATTTTTAAGTTTGTGATATCAGCAGCAATATTCACGTAGTAAACACCACCTGTATAGCCTTTGACATCGCAACCTTCAATAGTTAAGTCACCAAATTTACCTGCAGTCTTATAATCTGCAACATATTTGATTGTTGTATGGTTGTTTCCGTCAAGAACAAGTTGGGTTAAACTAAGTGCTGCACCATTGCTGAGTTGGAAACCACCTTGTATGATTGCCTTATCGTAAGAGCGAACAGACTTTATTGCAATGCTCTTATTAAGAGGCATGTTCCCATCTATTGTGTTTATAGGATATGTACCAGGCATCAGAGCTAGAACGTCTCCGTCGTTTGCATTGTCGATACATGTTTTAAGGTCGCTGCCTGCTTTCACAAGAGTTGCGCCACCTAAATCAATTGCAGTCTTTACTTTTACAGTGCCTCTTGTCTTTGTGGTATTATACAGTTTGAGGGTATAGTTAGTCTCAGGAGTGAGTCCGCTGATTGTAGCTTTTCCTGCGGCTATTTCATCTGCCGTTATCGTATGTGTGATAACATTTGACGCAAAAGAATCATTATTTGTAGCCACGATTGAAGTAGCCGTTTGTCCTGCAGGCCAATTTAAAGTTACTGTAGTTGCAGTAATATCAGTTTCTTCATTTACCGCACTGAGAATGTTTTCAGCTTCTGTTTCAACGTAGGCCGTACTCCATTTTGAGTCTCTAGAAGCATCATCCTTTGTAACGGCTTTTACTCTAAACGAATAGTTAGTTTCACCTTGTAGACTGTTTACAGTATAAGGAATGTCACTAGCTTGAATGTTTGTAATCGTTTTAACAGGAGTTCCTGCAAACGTAAGACTGTCATCCTGAAATACTTCAATAGTATAACTATCGGCATTAGACTTTACCCAAGTAAGTTTTACGTTTGTCTTGTTGACAACCTTTGCCGTCAATTCTACAGGAGCGTAGTTGCGGTCGAGAATCAAACTAGTTATCTCGTCCATCTGATCACTGCAAGAACTTACTGTTATGATAGTCGCAAGTCCAAGCAGGTATTTTGATATATTATTAATAATCTTCATAATCTTAGGAATTTCATGAATTAAAATCCGAGCCATGTATTGTTTAGTTTACCATTGCTGTTGTCAATGAATGTCTGCCAGATAGGCCAGATAGCATGTGTACTTGGTTTAGCGATATACAGACCTTCAATTAAATCGTCTTCAATCTTCATAACACCAGTTTTAGAATCTGGATCAAGCCAAGATGTCTTTTCATATCCATTAGAACTAACGAGATTATCACCCTGATCATCTGTGTCGCCATGATTCAGACCATAGATGAGAAGCGTCTCTCCATCGTCAGCTGTTTTGGTATATACACTTCCTGGTAAGTCGGCATAAGCTCCTGTGCGAGTTCTTAATGCTTTCATTTTTTCTTTTGCCTCAGCAAGTTTGTCATCAATAAGATTCCAACGAATAAGATCTGCTTTTCTAAGTTGTTCTCCTGCAAATTCTAGTCCGCGTTGTTCAACGATTCCATTGAAGAATGCATCTTTGTTTGCTGTGTATTTATTCTTCAAAGCGGCTACTTTCTCTGCAGGCAGAGCACGTGTCAATACGGGTTCGATATATGCCCATGCATCACTAGGACCACTAATTTGATTAATAGCTTCAGCTGTCATGAGATAAACATCTGCCAAGCGCATATATTGGAAGTTTAAGCCGTCATCGTTTGTTGATGTTACGATGCGACTCATCCATTCGTAACGAAGCTTGCCGAAGCACCATTTATTTACTTTGCGAAGTTGCTGCTTAGCCTTTGAATCATTACTCCATTCATATGGCACACAAGTGATATCACGGCGCACATCCTCATTGTCATAGTCATAATACAAATAAGGTAAAGGACCATTTACACCACCCTGAGCTTGTTTTGTATACTGATCTTTTGCATTGTGCTTTACGCCCCAAGTATATAGTACACGACCACGACCGTCAGAGAAAGGTATTTCCCATAGGCTTTCGTTACCAGCATCTGTATTGTCATTGCAAATACGTGTGAAGTTAGACTTAAAATCCCCCAACTTGTTTTTACCGCTGTTGATGACATCTTCACATTCATCACGAACAATCTTATACATATTATCTACAGAGAGGGCAGGAGAGTTGCTTCTTCTTACGGTTCCGTCTGCACGATAACTATAGCCTGCTGCATAGAGAGCAATGCGTGCACGAAGTCCCTTTACAAACGACTTGCTTACACGTTCCACATTCTTAGTTTTATCATTAGCGTTAGGCCATGGCATCATATCCTCCGCTTCCTTTAAGTCAGCAAGTAGTCTGATATATATAGAGTCACGGTCTGTACGTTCTTGATACATCGTGTTTGTTGAGATAGGTTCAAAGCGTGCCGGAACATCGCCCCATCCTTTTATTAAATCTAGATAAAGTACAGCGCGCAGCGTCATGCCCTCTCCAAGCAACTCAGCCATTTCAGGACGATTAGCTGGATCTCCATATTGCTTTATGGCATCAATCACCATGTTGGCACGTTCGATACCCTCGTAAAACTTTGCATATGCATTGTTTGATGTATTCATGAGAGTATTGTTTGGTGTTGCGTTGTAAGCGCAAAGATCATTCTTACCGCCATCAGGAGTCTTAGCTAAAGTTGGTATATTTATCATTTCAACATCGGTGTTCATTCCATAATATGGGATGAAACGACCACGATATGAATTGGTTTCTCCAAATGACTGATGAATACCCATGATGGCAGATTCGGCCATTTTCTCAGTATATCCAACTACACTAGGGTCTAGTGAAGATTGATTTGGTGCATCCATGTCGCAAGAACTTAGTCCGGCTAATGATAATGCAAGTATTGATAGCTTTATATATTTTTTCATTTTTAAATCCTCCTGCGTATTAGAAATTCAAATTCAAACCGATAACAAACTGGCGACTCTTAGGATATCCAGAGTAGTCTACACCTGGTGTAAGATTTGTTCTGCGCATTGTTGATACTTCTGGGTCATAACCAGAATAGTTTGTGATACAGAATACGTTGTAAGCCGTTACATAGAAACGAAGACTGTTGATACCAACTTTGTTTGTCATGAGTTGTGGTAGTGTATAGCCAAGTGTCAATGTGTTAAGACGAAGGAATGAACCATCTTCTACAGACCAGTCAGAGAATACCATTCTGTCGGTGTATGGAGAAAACTCTGTTGTTGTTGCATTGAGCTCTTTCAGCCTTGCTGGATCATTTGATATAAGGCCCGTAGCAGGGTCAAGGTTTGTCCAACGATTACCTGCTGCCATCGTACTTAGCATGTTACGGTATTGGTATTTTCCTGTTGTAGAGAATTCAATTTTGTTGGCATTATAGATGTCGTTGCCAACACTGAAATTAAAGTTTGCACTTAAGTCAAATCCATAAGCATGGGCGTTGATTCCAAAACCGCCAGTAAAATCAGGATTAGCATTACCGATGATTGTTTTGTCGTTTGTATCAATTATACCGTCACCGGCATCAGGGATACCATCACCGTTTGTATCTACGGTTAGCTGATCAGCAAGTTTCATAGAGCCTGGACGTACCTTACCAACAACTCCTGAAGCATCTGGCACTCCACTCTTGAGAGTCCATGACTTTGTTGATGCATTGTAACCCGTGAAGTCATCAACTTCATAGCGACCTGCTGACTTATAACCATACATCTGACCTACAGAACCTCCAACAGCAATCCAATAGTCGTTTCCTATTTCTGATGAAGCCCAATAGCTTTCTGCACCAAAGTCATTCATCATACCAAGACTTTTGATTTTTGACTTGTTGAAACCAATGTTTCCATTGAAATCCAGTCCCCAGTTCTTTGTGTTTACAGCATGCCACGTGAAAGAAGCCTCAAGACCTTTGTTCTCAGTCTTTCCCATATTTCTGTATTGGAAGTCATAACCGGTACCAGACACAGGGAATGCTATAAGTAGGTCTTTGGTTGTATTAAGATACGCTTCTATCGTACCAGTCAGCTTACCACCCCAAAGAGTGAAGTCAAGACCGAGATTACGAGTGATAGTTGTCTCCCATTTCAAATCAGGATTAGACATGTAAGTAGATGGTGCCCAGTAGTTGCTGATACCATTTATCCAGGATGTAGTATTGTTTTCATACACCTGTGTCAGCTGTCCTGAAGGAATATTGTTGTTACCCGCAGTTCCATAACTAAAACGAAGTTTCAAGTCATCAAGCCATTTTGATGTACCCTTCATGAATGGTTCAGAAGATATACGCCAAGCTGCTGCAGCTGAAGGAAAATATCCCCAACGGTTTTCTTTAGAGAACTTTGAAGAAGCATCTGCACGGAATGTTGCGCTTAAAAGATACTTGTCTTTAAAATTATAATTTGCACGTCCAAAGAAAGATAATAATTTATCGTCAGGAGAATAATAGTCTTTAATCATATAAGGTGTTCCCTGTGTAGAAAGTCTCCATGCGTCTTCTGCCATATAGTTTACAGGGAATCCATGAATAACGTTGGTATTTACTCTTTCTTTTGTTATGATATACTCATGACCTAACATAAGGTTGAGGCTATGATCTTTGCTGTTAAGAAGTTTCTTGAAATCATAACTAATCGTGTTTGTATTGCGGAAACTATGGCGATCTGTCTGCTGTAATTGTGTAGCAGGCATATTTTGATTTTCGCTAGCAGGAACATTCTTAACATAATAGGTTGTTGTACCCCAGAATCTCTTGTCGTAGTTTGATGTAAGGTCATAACCGAATTCTGTTTTTGCAATAAGGTTGTTGAATATTTCCCAACCAAAATCACCAGCTAAGTTAAGATTTTTTCTATTTTGTAAACGGTCGTTGTCATAAACAGACTGTACCGGATTATAAAGATTACCAATGTCATCGTCGCCTGAGCCAGAATCTGATGTAAGGTCGTTGATAGGGAATGGCGTATAAATTACAGAATATTTCAAACGTTTATCAGAATCGTATGAACTTGTTGCATCGTTAGCACCACCACCACGAATATTAGTCATAGAATATCGAGCTTGTAAATCAAAGGTTGTATTCTTAGTTGGTTTAGTGTTCAATTTCAAAGAAAAGTTATCGCGCTTATAGTTACTTCCAAGCATGATAGCCTTGTCGTTCATATGAGCATAACTGAACGCATATTTCATTGCATCTGTACCACCGTTAATGTTTACATTATGGTTAAAAGTATGACCTGTTCGTCCAAATGTGATGTCTTGCCAGTCGTTTGTTGCAACATCATCATATAAATCTAAATCTTGATATGAACCAAAGAATTTCTCATAGTTTGATATTGATTCTCCGCTCTTTAATTGTGCAAGTTCGTATTGCCATGTAGCATAGTCTTTAGCGTTAAGAACATCTAGTTTTTTAGCAATCTTCTTAAAACTGTAATAAGCATTATAGCTGACTTTCACTTTACCGCTTTTACCGCTCTTTGTTGTTACAAGGATAACACCATTGGCACCACGAGAACCATAGATAGCGGTAGAAGATGCATCTTTTAATACAGTGATGTCTTCAATGTCGTTAGCAGGAATATCACTGATAGTTTCAACAGGAAAACCGTCTACAATGAAAAGCGGCTCATTACTCTGTGTGATAGAACCACCACCACGAACGCGAATCCTCATTTCTGCATCAGGCGAACCTTCTGTTGTTGTGATTTGTACACCAGCCATCTTACCTGTTAAAGCTTCTGTTGCATTGGCAACAGGAACAGCTTGCAGTGCTTCACTGTTTACTGTTGCTACAGATCCTGTTAGGTCTTTCTTCTTAACCGAACCGTAACCAATGACAACGACATCATTAAGACTTGTTGCATCGTCGTCTAACGTTACTTTAATAGAGTTTTTCCCGGCGACATTTACTGTTTGAGATTTCATACCAACATATGAAACTTTAATTTTCTTAGTGTTGCCTTTTAGGTTTAATGTAAAGTTACCATCAATGTCGGTTACACCACCATTACCTTGTACGCCCTGTTCCATAACAGTCGCACCAATAATTGGATCACCGGAATTGTCTTTAACTGTACCTTTGATAGTTTGTGCAGATAAGTTTCCGACTAATAATGACAGAAAGCAAACTAGCACAATTCGAAATTGTTTCAAGTTACCAGACATACGTTTTTTATTTTATTAGATTAGTAAAAATTCACTATCACAAAAGTAGTAAAAATATATTAATAATCAAAATAACAAATTGACAATTATATATGAAAAATTATCAAGTTATTGAATATCAATTATTTAGTGTGTTGTTTTGTTGCTGGTTAATCGTAGATGTAACAAAAAAAAGAACTAACCTTTGGGGCTAGTTCTTATATATGTGAAATGTTTATAATGGTAAAAACTCACGGTTCTTCTTTAATTTAGTTGAATTTAAACCTAAGAATAAGTCCTATATATTCTACCTATAATTTATATGTAATTAACTATAAATCAA
>RCMY010003376.1_pt1 | contig 21175 bp, 22 predicted proteins | sample 2041341 | NCBI WGS metagenome assembly RCMY01 (sample SAMN09708234, study PRJNA481090) | Marine sediment metagenome, whole genome shotgun sequencing project.
GGTTGATTGCGGTGAGTTCGTTTTTCAGAGCTTCGTTGAGAAACTCGATGACTTTTGTATCGCCCTTCATGGCAGATTCCTTCCCGCTAGTCTGAATAATGATTGCTTGTTCCTATATAGCATTCCGTCGCAGAACGAAAGGGTTGCCACTATAGAAAATACAAAGAAATCAATGATTTGCTAACGAGAATGCTAAGCGGTCGCAAGTTGGGATCTGATAATCGTCTGGGCAAAAGCGAGGCATTGCCCGCATTTTGGCTTGCGGCCGAGCTGGGCATAGACTTGCGACGGCCTGTCCGCACCGCTGCGCACGGCGGCTCTCAGGTCTTTTTCCTTTATCGCATTACAAACACAAACAACCATATCGGCTCCTTACTGCGACTCGTATATCGCTAATGAGAATAGATCGCAATAGCAAAATGAAGAAGGACTATTTTGTTTCCATACAACGAAAACCGGTTACATCGGTTTGCTGACCGAACACGAGGTAGTTTATGCGTAAAATTTTCCCTGTCTTTCTGTCCCTTGCGGCGGTTCTCGTTTTGACTCCGGCAAACGCTTCCCGCGTATCCGGTGCCGCAGAGAATCTAGTCGACGACGAGATAGTGGAACAAGGGCCTGCCTTGCAGCTTTTGCCGATCATGCAGCTTTGGCAGACCCTGCCGACGGAAATGGCAGACGAATTGGAAGAGTATCGCACATCGCTTGACCTCGAGTTTCGTGCGGCATTGGTGCCGACGGGCGAAGTGGAGCCAGATTGGAATACCAAAGGCATAGACCTGCCCGGGTATCTCGGATCGTTGCCGGGAGGCATTGATGATAATGCGCTGCTGACCGTTGGAGAGGTTCCCATGCTACGGTTCTTCGGGAAAATTCCCGCCGACATACTGGACGATTGGGATTTTATTCATGCGGGATCGAAAGCAGTATCACCGACCGAAGCCCAAGGCGGTGATTTCCTTGCAATCGGCCCGAACCACATCGTTTTCGTAGCCGATGATGAAATGCAGACGGGCAATGCCCGATGCATGAAAACAGCGGTGGAAAGAGCCGCAGACCATGCGACGGTCTACCGATATGCTGGCGTGCCGTTTGACCCCGATAGTGATCCCTCGCTGGAAGCCGAGGCGGAGGTGATCGTGATGCACAATCTGATTGGTGGTCTGAGTTCGCCTGTTTTCTGTTGGATCGTCCAGCGGGACCAAGAGGGCCGTTACAGAAATTTATCTTACACGCCCGATGGCCGCCCGCTAGCGCATATGGATGATCCGATGGATCGCCTGGAGTTCATCTCTTCAGTCGATCTGTACCAGCAGCTGAACGTCAGATACACTGCTGAAAGTGTCAGGGATGAACCGTCCTATCCAGTAGAAGAAGCCACCGACCCCTCATGACAAGCGCATCGGTTGAGCCTGTCCTTTTGCCAGACTCCGCCAGAGCCATTCAAGCGGCCCATAGCGAAAGCGCGTCAGCCAAGGTCGCGACCAGAACAGCATAACCGCCCATGCGCCAAGCACGAACAGCTGCAGCTCGAACCGGCCAAACTGTTCGAAATATCCCAGGCCCCAGCCGTAGAAGATGAAGGTCATAAGGATGCTGGTACCAAGATAGTTGGAAAAAGCCGCGCGGCCTGCCGCTGCGACGCGTTGTAGCAACAGGCTATTCCGGAATTGCTGGCTGATCAGGATGAACAGCGCGACATAGCCGATGATCATCAGCAGTCGCGGCAGGATCGACCAGGCCTGGGTGATGTTCATCATCCAGATCGTGTTGAAGTCCTGTACGTAAGCAATCGCCGCGAAAGCAATGAAGAAGGGCAGGCTGACGGCCATCATCCATAAACCAATTTTCAAGTAGGTGGCCCGGCTCTCCTCGCCTAGAATGAAGCCGTTCTTATACAACCCCATCCCGATCATCATCAGCGGGATCGTCTCGATCGGACCGAGCATGAGATTCTCCAACGGTGTCGACCATTGCTCGGACAGATTATAGTTTAACAGCCCGGAAAAGCCGCCCTGCAGCCGTGCGGTCTCTGCCGCCACGTCGGCGGGCAAGGTTCCCAGTTCGGCATAGATTTCGCTGATCTTGTCGAGCACGTCTTGCGGCGGATTGGCCTGTCCTGCCTCCTGTAGCAGAGCCAACATCGGCGCAAGACTGGTGATAAGCAGGATCGCGCCGGTCACATAGGCGATAACGCCCCATTTGATCAGCCGTTCGGCGCTCCAGTCGCGAAACAGAAACAGCACGCAGCCTGATCCGGCGTAGAGAAACAATATGTCGCCTATCCATAGAAAGAAAAAATGGAACAGACCGAATATGGCGAGCCAGAACATGCGGGAAAAATGGACTTTTGCTGCCGATTGACCGCTGGCGATGGCGCGTTCGATCACCAGGGCGGTGCTGGCGCCGAACAGCAGCGAGAACAGACCGCGCATCTTGCCGTCAAACAGGATGAAATTCGCTGCCCAGCTACCGAGGTCGAGACCGGATGCATGGCTCGAGACGAGCGGATTGATAAAGGACATTTCCGGTTGGGCGAAAGCTGCGATATTGATCGCCAATATGCCCATCACGGCAAAGCCGCGCAGCGCGTCCATTTCCAAATAGCGTTGTGACGCGCTCATCCCCGATACTCCTACTGTATTATTTGCCTACTACAGCCATGAGGAAATAGCGTCCAGCGGTTTCTTGACGGTCGCATGGACCGGGATCGTTGCATTTTCCGCTGGCTTGCCGACCACTAGGACCATCATCGGTTTCTCGATATTCGGGCGATCGCAGAGCTGGTTGAGAAATTTCATCGGATTGGGCGTGTGGGTGAGGGTGGCGAGACCGGCGTCGTGGAGCGCGGTGATCAGCATGCCCGTAGCGATGCCGACGCTTTCGTTGACATAATAATTCTGTTTCATTTCGCCGGGATTCATGCCGCCTTTGCGCTGGCCGAAAATGACGATCAGATAAGGAGCGGTTTCGAGAAACGGCTTGTCGGCATCGGTGCCGAGCGGTGCCAATGCCTCGAGCCATTCTTCGCTGCCCTTGCTCTCGTAAAAGGCATGTTCCTCGTCCTCGGCAGCAGCGCGCAGGGCTTTTTTCTTCTCGGGTGACTGAATTACCGCAAAATGCCAAGGCTGGTGATTGGCTCCGTTGGGAGCAGTCCCGGCCGCCAGTATCGCATTCTCGATAACCGCGCGGGGCACGGGTTCATCGGTGAAATAGCGGCAGGTCCGGCGGCTCTTCATCGCTTCGTAAAAGGCCTGCGACCGGGCGATGCGTTCGCCGTCAGAATAATCCGGCAATGCGGTATAGGGCAGCGTGTCGTGCGGTTTCAAATTTCAGACTCCCACGTTCAAGGTTGGGCAAAGTGTGTCAAACTTTGGGCCAAGAAACCTTTTATTAGGTCAAAATGGATAGAGATGGCCGAATAGCGGAGCAGGCGAGCCGGGCAAAGCTCAAATTGTATTGACATTAATGTAAGTAAGCGGCATTAGTTCCCCATGAAAATCAACCATGACTTTTCCGCACCAGGTGATTCGGACACACCATTCATCCATCCTGACCGCCCGGCTGCGCGTTTTCGTCCGCTCAAGGCGCTTCATCATTTCCGCGAGCTGATCAAGGACAAGGAAGACACCGAACAGGTGTTCCATATCTTTGAATCACTGCCGCGTCCGGGCTTCCGCAAGGATGCCAGAGCCTTTGTCGAAAGCGCCAAGGGCAAAGCGCTATTGTCCAGCGAACCTGCGCTTGCAGATATTCTCGACGATCACGAGCGGTTGCGCAAAATGCCGGCCGGCAGTCTCGCCCACGCTTATTGCGACTTCATGGAAAAAGAAGGCCTGAGCGCTGCCGGACTGATCGCCGAATACGATCGGTTCAGCCCGCAAAAATATGGCGATCTGGTCGAATGGTACGGTTTTCGCCAACGCGACACCCACGATCTGCTCCACATATTGACCGGCTATGGCCGCGACGCGCTAGGCGAAGCCTGCGTGCTGGCTTTTACTTATGGCCAGAATCCTTCATTGGGCAATGTCTTCATAGCCTATGCAGCCGGTCTGAACATGAAGCAGCAGATCAAGAGCGACGCACCCATCTTCACTGCAATCCGTGAAGCCCAGAAAATGGGCAAGGCTTGCCCGCGGATCAACGAGGAATCGATCACCGATCTGCTCGCCCAGCCGCTGGACGCGTTGCGCGAACGCCTGCACATCAAGACGCCGCATTTCTATCACGAAGCCCATGCAAAATTCCGGGCCCAGAATGTCGATCCCTATGATATGCTGGCGCAGACCGCCTGAGCCAGTCCTCCCAGCGGAGACCGAACCCCAGACCAAAGCCGGTTAGACAGTTCAGCGCTGTTTAGACCCCAGCGTTAGCCGGGGTGACCGAGCGGATGCTGGATTGCCAAAATTTACCGCAATTCTTTCCGGATCACGAGTTTCAGCCCGGACCAGACCGCGTTGACGGCGCAGATCTTGATATCGACAAAGCCCATCGGCAGAGCGATTTCCCGGATTGTGTCTTCCGTGATGTCGGTTTCTACTCCGGAGGCTTTTTTCGGCCAGCTCACCCAGACCTGACCAGCGGGATCGAGAAACTTGCGAAGGGTCGCAAGATGCTTTTCCATGGCGGTGCGTTGGTCGACAAATATATGGGCCGCATGCAAGCCGGGTGTGGGGAGCTTCTCTTCGGATAGTGTAACGCCAAAGTCTTCGATTTCCTTGCGAACGGTGTCGGGCATATCAAGAAACCAGACGCGCATGCCGTCCTTGAGGGCCAGCTTTTTTGCCAAGGGCGTATCGGAATATCCTGCATCCATGATGATTCTCCTGTCGTAACCTCGCCAATAACGCGCGGCAGCGCGATTGGTTACGAAGTCAAATCGCAAGATACCAGAGCAGCGCGCCTCCGCCCCTCCGTCATCCGCCTTCGCCAAGGCTTCGGTGGACGCCACCTCCCCATGCCTGCGGCACAGGGAGGAAGATGTGTGATAATCCTTTCCTTCCAGTTGCGCAGCAATGGGGAGGGGGACCGCGCGCAGCGTGGTGGCGAGGTTAACGCAGGCTCTGAATATATCGCAATATGCGATCGGCGACATCTTGCGGATCGTGCAAGACTTCCTGCGCTGATATCCGGATGGTTTCGACGCCCTGTTGAGACAGGTCCCGCTCCCGCCGTTCATCGCGGTCCGGCCGATCGCTCAGATCATGCGCCATTCCATCGACTTCGATGGCCAATTTCGCCGACGGACAATAGAAATCCAAAATATAGGAGCCGATCGGGTGCTGGCGGCGAAATTTTATGCCGAGCGGTTTCTTGCGGAGTTGCTGCCATAGCATGATTGCGGGTTTGCTCATGGTCTTGCGCGATTGCCTTGCCTTCAGGATGATCTTTATGGTTGTCCGTGCCAATTGCCCCTCCGTCATCCACCTTCGCCAAGGCTGCGGCGGATGCCACCTCCCAATTGCTGCGCAACAGAAAGGAAAGATGTATCACAAAAGTCGCTATTTGGGGACGGTAAGGCCAAAACTGTCAATGCCAACCTTTCCTCCCTGTGCCGCAGGCATGGAGAGGTGGCCTGCGTAGCAGGTCGGAGGGGCCGAGGGCCTAGTCTTCCATCCAGTCGCGGAAGAAACTTTCATGCGCTTCCCGCAAATCGCTCACAGCAACCGGACTTTCGTTCAATACCAGCTGATCGCCCTTCACCTGACCGATTTTTGTAAACGGCACTTTCTCGTGATCCAGATCATCTTCGTTACGATAGGTAATGACATAGCGGCCCTGCGCTTCGCTAAAGGCAAAAGCGCTGGTCATCTTGTCGATTTGCGCGCCCAGATTTCCGGCCAGCGCCATTTCCGCCAGCGTCACGGCCAGCCCGCCGTCACTGATATCGTGCACCGCCGTGACCTTCCCTTCCGCGATCAATTCCCGAATGATACGGCCGGTCAGCTCTTCATCCTTGAGATCGACTTTCGGGGGTGGTCCGTCTTCACGGCCGTGGATTTCGCGAAGCCAGATTGATTGGCCGAGCTCTTCATAATGAAAGCCGACGGTCGCGACAAATTCGCCTTCTGCCTTGAAGCCGATGGTCATCATCTTGTCGAGATCGTCGATGAGGCCGACCGCGCCGATCGCCGGTGTCGGCAGGATCGCGTGGCTGACGCCGTCGGCGCCGGTGGTTTCATTGTAGAGGCTGACATTGCCCGACACGATCGGCATGTCGAGCGCCTTGCAGGCTTCGCCAATGCCTTCGATTGTTCCGACAAATTGCGCCATGATATGCGGCTTTTCGGGGTTGCCGAAGTTCATGCAATCGGTGGTCGCCAGCGGTTTCGCGCCGACCGCGCAAAGGTTGCGATAGGCTTCTGCAATCGCCTGTTTGCCGCCTTCATAAGGGTCAGCCTTGCAGTAACGCGGCGTGCAATCGGTGGTGATCGCGAGGCCCTTGTTGGTGCCGTGCACGCGGACCACTGCGGCGTCGCCGCCCGAGCGTTGCGCCGTGTCTGCGCCGACCTGGCTGTCATATTGTTCCCAGATCCAGCGGCGTGAGGCTAGCGCGGGGCTGGCCATCATCTTGAGAAGATCGGCGCCAATGTTCGGGTTTTCGGGAATATCGCCGATTGGCTGGATATTGACATGGGCGGCATATTCCTCGCGGGTCAGATGCGGGCGGTCATAGAGCGGTGCATCGTCGGCGAGTGGGCCGAGCGGGATATCGCAGACGGTTTCGCCCTTGTGAGTCAGCACCATCCGCCGGGTGTCGGTGACTTCGCCGATCACCGCGAAATCCAGTTCCCATTTGGTGAAGATCGCTTTGGCCATTTCCTCGCGGCCGGGTTTGAGGACCATCAGCATGCGTTCCTGCGACTCGCTGAGCATCATCTCGTAAGCGGTCATTTCGGTCTCGCGGCATGGCACCTTGTCCATGTCGAGGATGATGCCGACTTCGCCATTGGTCGCCATTTCGACGCTGGAGCTGGTCAGCCCCGCCGCACCCATATCCTGGATCGCGACAATTGCGTCGCTCGCCATCAACTCGAGACAGGCTTCGATCAGCAGCTTTTCGACGAAAGGGTCGCCAACCTGGACCGTCGGGCGCTTTTGCTCGATATCGTCTCCGAAATCGGCGCTTGCCATGGTTGCACCGTGGATGCCGTCGCGGCCGGTCTTGGAGCCGACATAGACGATCGGATTGCCGACGCCGGAGGCTGCCGAATAGAAAATCTTGTCTGCATCAGCCACGCCGACGGTCATCGCGTTGACGATGATATTGCCGTCATAGGCGGGATCGAAATTGGTCTCGCCACCGACCGTCGGCACGCCGACGCAATTGCCGTAGCCGCCAATGCCGGCGACCACGCCCTTGACCAGATGTTTCATCTTCGGATGGTCTGGCCGTCCGAAGCGCAGGGCGTTGAGATTGGCCACAGGCCGCGCGCCCATAGTGAACACATCGCGGAGGATGCCGCCGACGCCTGTCGCTGCACCCTGATAAGGTTCGATATAGGAGGGATGGTTGTGGCTCTCCATTTTGAAGATCGCTGCTTGTCCGTCGCCAATGTCGATAACGCCGGCATTTTCGCCGGGGCCGCAGATTACCTGAGGACCGGTGGTGGGTAGCTTCTTCAAATGCAGGCGCGATGATTTGTAGGAACAATGTTCCGACCACATAACCGAGAAAATGCCCAGTTCGGTAATATTCGGCTCGCGGCCGAGCGCGTTCAATATGCGCTGATATTCCTCCGCGTTGAGGCCGTGTTCGTTGACGATATCGGGCGTGATTTCGGTCGCGGTGCGTGAGCTTTTTTGGGTCATGGAAATTCTTTAGAGAGGCCGGTGAATTTCGACCAGAGGAAATATAATTCTTGTCTTACTTATCTCCTCTCAATACAGTTGCATTTTGAAACTTATAAGGCTGGTATATGGAAAAAGTCGTTTTGGTCATGGGTGCAGGCGATGCGATTGGCAGTGCGATCATGCAAGCCTTTGCCGATGTGGGCTATACTGTTTGCGGTGCGCGGCGGAACGGCGAGAAGCTGGATGCGCTGGTCACACGATTAAACCGCGAAGGCAAGAAGGCTCATGGTTTCTCCTGCGACGCCCGCAACGAGGGCGATGTAACGGAATTATTCGCCAAAATTGAAAAGGATATAGGCCCTCTAGATTGCGTCATATTCAACATCGGCGCGAATGTTCCGATGACAATATTGGATACCGACATCCGCAAGTTCACCAAAATTTGGGAAATGGCAGCATTGTCGGGATTTCTGACCGGACAGGCGGCGGCGCGCGTCATGACACAGCGTGGCCACGGATCGATCATTTTTACCGGCGCGACGGCCAGCATGCGCGGCGCAGCGGGCTATGGCGCGTTTGCGAGCGCAAAAGGTGCGCTGCGCAACATGGTGCAATCTTTCGCTCGCGAAATGGGGCCGCAAAATATCCATGTGGCGCATGTCGTGATTGATGCAGCGGTAGATACAGATTGGATCAGGGGAATGCTGCCCGATTATGCCGAGCGCAAGGCAAATGACGGTATCGTCAACCCTGATGAGCTGGCGCAAAATTACGTCTGGCTGCACGAACAACCGCGCAGTAGCTGGACTTTTGAAATGGATATCCGCCCCTGGAATGAAAAATGGTGAACGCGTGCTACGCAAAAGGAACAAATGAATGACCAAAAATATTGAACTGATTTTCGATTTTGTCAGCCCCAATGCCTATCTTATCTGGCAACCGCTCAAGGCGCTGGCCGAAAAACATGGCGCGACAATCGAAATTACTCCAGCTTTTCTTGGCGGCATGCACAAGCTGACCGGCAATGCGCCGCCGTTCATCCGCGACGCCGAAGTGAAGGGCAAGAATGAATATGCGATGCTCGAGCTGGGCCGATTTGTGAAAAAGCACGGGCTCTCCAAATTCAAGATGAACCCGCATTTTCCGTTCAACACGATCACGCTGTTGCGGATGCTGGTTGCGCTGGATCCCGCAAAACGCGCAGAGTTTATTGAAACGCTCTTGCCGCCGATCTGGGAGCAGGGACTGGATGTGACCGATGGCGAAACGCTGGGTAAGATCTTGCAGGACGGCGGGTTTGATGCGGCTGACCTCCTGGCGCAGACCCAGGATCCGGCGGTCAAACAGGCGTTGATCGACAATACAGAAAAAGCGGTCGAGCGCGGCACATTTGGCATCCCGACTATGTACATTGATGGCGAGATGTATTTCGGAAAGGAACGGCTGGGCCAGATCGACGAACAGTTATCCGCATGAAATCGCCCTGCAACGATATTTGTACCATAGACCGACCAAGCGGCCTTTGCACGGGTTGCGGCCGCAGCCTGTCGGAAATCGGGGAATGGGGATCGGCTTCACCGAGTCGGAAGCGGGAGATATTTGCCTTGCTGCCAGAAAGAATGCAGGCGCTGGCCAAGAAGCGGAAGGATTGACGTCCGGGGGTGTTAAGCTTTCACGAACCTTAGCACCAGATAGGCGGTCAGCGCCGCGGTCACGCCGGTAGCGAAGGCGCCCCAGGCGATATCATAGAGGCTAATCTTCGTCGACCAGACCTTGAGCACCGCCTGGCTGGTCAGATCATAGGTCGCATAAGCGATCCCGCCGAACAATGCGCCGTTGAGCAGGGCGGTGGTCCATTGACCGCTAGCCAGCGCCGGCTTGATCCCGAACCAGACGATGCCGAACAGATAGATCGCATAGAATATCATCGCCGGAGCCTTGCGGAATTCGTCCGCCATGATCTCGCCGATCACCGGCCGGTATAATGTTCCAGCCATATTGCTGAGCCAGAGATAATCGAGAATGCCGAATAGGATGGCGGCGATGAAATAGGCGGCGATATATTGGGTCATATCTGTCTCTTCTGTTTTACTGTCGTCGCGACTTGCCGCTCAGACTTTCTTTAACATGCGCGTCTTGCCAACAAAAAATGCGGCAGCTGAGGCGATGGCAAAAGCGATCAGGGCGGTTATCATCATGCCCGTGGTTGCGGCTTCGGGTTCCTCGCCAAACCAGTTAACAGTCTGAAAAACAGCCAGCAATACGGCCAAAAGCACTAAGGCAAATTTCGAGCTGGGCGCAATCGGGCGGGTGCGGGCGACGAAAAAAGCCAGCGCGCCAAAAGTGATCGCCAATTCCAGCGGCATTTCAATCATCGGATAATCCCACAGACCAAAGCCCATTTTTGGCGGTGACCCCGCCAGCGTCAAGTCCGGCGCGTGGACGAGCAGATCGAGGAACCAGTGCGATAGCACCACCGCCCCGCCGATCAGCGCGCCGGTCCGATTGCGGGTGAACAGCCAGATCAGAAAGGCAAAGGCCGCAGCCCAGATCGCACTGCCCAGCAGGCTATGGGTATAGGGCATGTCATAGAGGTCCAGCGGAACCATTTGAGTGATTCCCGGGGTGATGCGGAAATTCTCGATGCCGGCGATTGCGAGGCCGAAAAATCCGAAATCGAGCAACTGTCCGGCGACAAACAGGGTGCCGAGCCCCGGCGCCTTGGGATGGGTTGCCGCAACCATGGCTGGCGCAAAATGACCGATGAACATGTTTTTCTCCTGACCTTTCTTTCGGGAGCTACACCGGAAGTTGACGATAGTGAAGCCCAAGCCCTTGACCGCGGCCCAAAGGCTCGTCATTGAATTTTGCCATGAGCGAAACCAAAGAAGACCTGTCTGAACTGAACTTCGAGGACGCGCTGAAGCGCCTTGAAGATATCGTCCGCAAACTGGAAAATGGCGATGTGCCGCTCGACCAGTCGATTGCGCTTTATAGCGAGGGCGAAAAATTGCGTGGGCTGTGCCAGCAAAGGTTGGAAGCCGCTCAGGCCAAGATCGAGAAGATCACGCTCGATCGGGACGGCAAGCCCAAAGCCACTGCCCCGTTTGACGCGGACTGATCCCGTGGCGGCCAACAATAATTACGATCTGTCAAAGGAAATTGCGCGGGTCGCCGCTGCAGTCGACCGCCAGTTTGATACGCTGTTGCAAGTACCGGACGATCCGCGGCGCGAGCTTTACGAAGCGATGCGCCATGCCGCGATCGGGGGCGGAAAAAGGCTGAGGCCGTTGCTGGTGATGGCCACATCCGGTCTGTTCAATGTCGATGAATCCTGCGCAATCCGGGCCGCGACCGCGGTTGAGGCGCTGCACGTCTATTCGCTGATCCATGATGATCTTCCATGCATGGATGATGATGATCTGCGGCGCGGCAAGCCGACCACTCACGTCGCTTATGGCGAAGCGACCGCGGTTCTTGCTGGCGATGCGCTGCATGCCTTGGCCTTTGGTCTACTTGCCGACGAACGCACCCATCGTGATCCGTTTGTCCGAGCCGAAATGACCGCCTGTCTCGCCAAGGCTGCGGGGCCAGCTGGCATGGCGGGTGGCCAGATGATGGATCTGGTGGCAGAAAAATCGACCTTTGACCTGCAGACCGTGACCCGGCTCCAGCAGCTGAAAACCGGTGCATTGATCACCGCCTGCGTGGAAATTGGCGCGATATTGGGCAGGGTGACCAACGAAGGCCGCACCAGCCTGCGTGGCTATGCCCATGATCTCGGTCTCGCTTTCCAGATTGCCGACGACATATTGGACGTCGAGGGCGACGAGGAAAAGGCCGGCAAGGCGCTGCACAAGGATGCCAAGGCGGGGAAGGAAACCTTCCTGAGCCTGATGGGTCTGGAGCGGGCAAGAGAGCAGGCACAGATGCTGGTCGATCAGGCCAAGTCACATTTGAACGGCTATGGCGGCGAAGCGGATGTGCTCCGCGCCATCGCCGAATATACAATCGCAAGAGACCGCTAAGCGGGAAGGACGAGACATGAGAATCGGCGTTTATCCAGGAACTTTCGACCCCATTACATTGGGCCATATGGATATCATCAGGCGCGGCATGCGGCTGGTCGACAAGCTGGTCATCGGTGTCACCACCAATCCTTCGAAATCGCCGATGTTTTCGGACGAGGAGCGGCTTGAGATGGTACGCCGGGAAACCGCCGATCTGGGTGACGGTGTCGTGGTCGTGGGTTTCAATTCCCTGCTGATGAAATTTGCCGAAAAGCAGGGCGCTAGCGTGATTGTGCGCGGGCTGCGCGCCGTGGCCGACTTTGAATATGAATATCAGATGGCCGGCATGAACCAGCAGCTCAACGGCAATATCGAAACCGTGTTTCTGATGGCCGACGTCTCGCTGCAGCCGATCGCTTCGCGACTGGTCAAGGAAATCGCGATGTTCGGCGGAGAGATTCACAAGTTCGTGACACCGCTGGTTGCCGACGAAATTACCGCAAGGGTCCTCAAGATCGGTCTCAAGGGCGACCAATAGTCTTCACGAGCAATTCATTGCAGCGAAAGCTATAATCGTCCAAAGGCAGGTTTCTTTCCCATCCCGCTTTGCCAAATGAGTATGTCATGCTGCATAAAATTTTTCTGACCATATCCGCCCTGTTTCTGGTGTCCGCTACCGCGCATGCGCAGGAAGCCACAGAACAGGCCCCGGCTGCTGCCTCTGTGCCGGCTGAAGAGAATATCCTGCATCTTGACCTGTCCACCGGTGGCCGGGTCACGATCCAGCTTTTTCAGGCCATGGCCCCCAATCATGTCGAGCGGATCAAGACGCTGGCGCGTCAGGGCTTTTACGACGGCCAGATTTTTCACCGGGTAATCGAAGGGTTCATGGCACAGACCGGCGATCCCACTGGAACCGGAACCGGCAGTTCGGAATTACCCGATTTGAAGGCGGAATTCGGCCGCTATCCCCATTTGCGCGGCGTCGTCTCGATGGCCCGGGCGGAGAGCGAAGATAGCGCCAATAGCCAGTTTTTCATCGTCTTCTATCCCCGCTTTGCTCTTGATGGCAAATATACGGTTTTCGGCCGGGTCACCTCGGGCATGGAATATGTCGACACCATCGAACGCGGCGAACCACCGGTAAACCCCAGCCGCATATTGCAGGCATCTGTTGCTGCCGACAACAAGCCAGCGGTTCTGCCCGGAGCCCGGTCCAATATTTCCGAAGCGCCGATCACGCTGGACGACCTGAACGCACCGCTTAATCCCTAGGCCAGTCCATGCGCGTTGATCTTTTCGACTTTGCGCTGCCGCAGGAGCTGATCGCGTTGCGACCAGCGGTTCCGCGCGACAGCGCCAGATTGCTGAGCGTCTCCGGCAAACAACTCTCCGACCATATAGTCAGCGATCTGCCGCAATTGCTGGGCCCGAAGGACATATTGGTGTTCAACGATACCAAGGTCATTCCTGCCCAGTTGCAGGGCACGCGCGGCGAAGCCAAAATCGGTGCGACCTTGCACAAGCGAGTGGACCTGCGCCGCTGGCAGGCGTTCATTCGCAACGCGAAGCGGCTGCGCGTCGGCGAGACCGTAGATTTCGGCATGGAGGTATTCGCCGAAGCCGAAGCCAAGCTTGATGACGGCAGCTTCATTTTGCATTTTCTCGGCGATGAACCGGTCGAACTGCTGCTTGAGCGCGCCGGCACGATGCCGCTGCCGCCCTATATCGCCAGCAAGCGGGCGATCGACGAGCGCGATGCCGATGATTATCAGACGATGTTTGCCCGGGAAAAAGGTGCGGTGGCAGCGCCAACCGCGGCGTTGCATTTTACCGACGGTCTGATGGCCGCGCTGGTCGAGGCGGGCGTGGGTCGAGAAATATTGACTCTGCATGTTGGCGCGGGAACCTTCCTGCCGGTCAAGGTCGACGAAACCGACGACCACCAGATGCACAGCGAATGGGGCCGGATTGATGCTGCGACCGCAGACCGCCTCAACGCCGCACGACAAGCGGGAGGCCGGGTGATCGCGGTCGGTACCACCAGCCTGCGCCTCCTCGAAAGCGCAACCGGCGAAGACGGGATCATCCGTCCGTTCGAAGGCGACACCGATATTTTCATTACCCCCGGTTACAGGTTCCGCGCGATCGACGGCCTGATGACCAATTTCCACTTGCCCAAATCGACCCTGTTCATGCTGGTCAGCGCGCTGATGGGGATGGAGACGATGCAGGCGGCTTACACCCATGCGATTGCCGGTGGTTATCGCTTTTACAGCTATGGGGATTCCAGCCTGTTGCTGCCGTAAGTTTGAAGAGTTACGATCAGATAACGTCCGGAGCGTGACACCCGCTGTGGAACCGAAGCGGACATTTCAGCGAGAATAGCTGGTTGTCGGCAAACGTCTCAAGAACAAGCCGTTCGGACGAGCAATCAGCTCTACACAATGTCGACCAGCCGGCCAAATGGTAACAATTAGGGTGCGAAGCGAACACTAAAGTTACCGCTTCGTCGCTTACTCGAATGCTGGTCGCTAAAAATTCAGCAACCGGGTCGGTTACCCATTGTTTCACCTAGACGCACCAGTCTCTCCGGTGCCCAGTCGGCTGAGAAAGCGACCGTGTCCTGCCGGAACAGCATGACTACTGTAGAGCCGAGCAGAAACCGTCCCATCTCCTCGCCCTTTTCCAGCGCGATGTCCTGGTCCGTGTAAGTCCATTGCGTAATCTTGTTAGCGGGCTTTGGCTTGACTAAGCCGTGCCAGACAGTTGCCATGCTGCCGACGATTGTAGCGCCGACCAGGACCATCGCGAACGTGCCATGTTCCGGTGATTCGAACACGCATATTACGCGCTCATTTCGCGCGAAAAGGTTAGGCACACCGCGCGCAGTGGTGGGATTAACTGAAAACAGCGAGCCTGGCACGTAGATCATATTTATAAGCCTGCCGTCACAAGGCATATGCAAGCGATGATAATCCTTGGGTGACAGATACAGATTGGCGAAACTTCCGTTCCGAAACGTTTCTGCTAGTGCTGTATCGCCGCCAAGCAACTCGGTCGTAGTAAACGAATGGCCCTTTGCCTGAAGGATGCGGTGGTCATCAATAGCACCAAGCTGACTGATCGCGCCATCCACTGGGCAGGCGAAATCTGCTTTCGTTATTGGTCGCGCGCCGGCTTTCAGCGGACGGGTGAAGAAGGCGTTGAAGCTGTTATAGCTGGAGATATCCGGATTCCGGGCCTCGCTCATATCGACTGCATATTTGCCAACGAACCAGCGTATCAGCCGGGTTGTTAGCTTGCCTTGTTCCGCCTCGGCAATGCGGCCAGCAAAGGCGGTAAGGCCCCGCTTTGGCAGGATGTACTGAGACGCGACTTTCAAACGTTCTAACAATTTCTAACTCGCATCAATTGATCAACCCACTCTTACACCGGAAGCCCCGCTAGAACGCCACTTCGAAATGGTGCGGATATAAGAAGTGCTTAGACGGTGATTGAAATTCTAGCGTCCCGAAAATATGCTCTGCTTCGTAAATGTCAATTAATGGCAACTATTTCTTCTAGATAGCCCGATCCAGACAGTCCGCTAGCGGACCATAGCCTGCCGTCGGAATCCGGCCTGTCGAATGACCGCTATACACCCAGTTGCTGCGATCAAAAGCGACCAAAGCCAATATCCGTTATCGCGATAACCCAGCCACTCCCCCAACAAAAAAGGGCGGCCCAAACGAACCGCCCTTTCCAAATATCTTTTTGCGTAAGGCTTAGCCTTCGGCAGGAGCCGCAACTGGCGCGACCGGGGCGTCGTTGTCCGCGACTTCGGTGAGCGAACCACCGATGGATTCGCATCCGCCGGCTTCGGTATATTTCCAGGCATTGCCCTGATAATCGACAACCGATGTGCCGGCACAGCTGGTGCCTTCGCCGGCGGCGCAGTCATTCTTGCCCGCTTCGGCAATGCCGTAGCATTTTTCTTTCTCCGCTGCTGCGACTTCGGTGACTTCGCTGCCGGTTGCTTCGGCGCTTTCGCTGGTTGCTTCGTTGGCACCACCGGAACAGGCGGAAAGGGCCGCTGCCGCGATCAATGCGGTTGCTGCTGAACCCAGTTTCGTTGCTTTCGTCATAAAAAATACTCCCGATTTAGCTCTTTGAAAATCCGTTGCCATCCTGCACAGATGCTAAGCAATTCGAACAGGACGGACCAGTGGTTACACCAACGACAGAAAAAAACAAAATCGCGACCGTAAAATCTGGTCTCCCAGCGGGAAACGGACATTTGCATGGCTGAGCGTTTTTCCTTTTCCATCGCCGCAACCGACGGCAAGGCTCGGACCGGCACGATAAGCATGATGCGTGGGGCAATCCGCACGCCTGCCTTCATGCCGGTGGGTACGGCGGCTACGGTCAAGGCGATGAAGCCGGAAACCGTGCGCGCGACCGGCGCCGATATCATCCTTGGCAATACCTATCATCTGATGCTGCGCCCCGGCGCGGAGCGAGTGGCGCGGCTCGGCGGTCTGCACAAGTTCATGAACTGGGATCGCCCGATCCTGACCGACAGCGGCGGCTATCAGGTGATGAGCCTGTCGGAGCTCACCAAGCTGAGCGAAAATGGCGTGGAATTCCAGAGCCATCTCGACGGTTCGCGCCATATGCTGACGCCGGAACGGTCGATGGAAATCCAGCGGCTGCTCGGCAGCGATATTGTCATGGTTTTCGACGAATGCACCAAGAATGGCGCAACCCGCGAGGAAGCGCAGGCTTCGATGGAGCGGTCGATGCGCTGGGCAAAGCGGTCGCGCGACGGCTTTGACAGCGGCAAGGACCATGCAGCGAGAGCAGCCTTGTTCGGGATCCAGCAGGGATCGCTCGACAAGGAAATGCGAGCGGCCTCGGCCAAGGCTTTGATCGAAATCGGCTTTGACGGCTATGCGATCGGCGGTCTGGCGGTTGGCGAAGGCCAGGAAGCGATGTTCGATGTGCTCGACTATGCGCCGGGCCAACTGCCCGCCGACAAGCCGCGCTATCTGATGGGTGTCGGCAAGCCTGACGATCTGGTCGGTGCTGTCGAGCGCGGGGTCGATATGTTCGATTGTGTCTTGCCGAGCCGCTCGGGCCGAAATGGTCAGGCCTTTACCGCTCAGGGCGCGCTCAACATCCGCAACGCCAAATTTGCCGAAGATCTTGCGCCGCTGGATGAAAATTGTGCGTGCGCGGTCTGTCAGAATCACAGCCGCGCCTATCTCCACCATCTCATCCGGGCGAAAGAGATATTGGGCGCGATGCTGATGACCGAGCATAATATTGCATATTATCAATCGCTGATGGCCGGGATGCGCGCCGCGATCGCCGCAGGAAGTTTTGCAGAATTTGCGGCAAAATTCCGCGCCGACTATCTGAACACATGATTGTCGGACTGCCGGAACGAACGACCTTTCAGGACGCGCTGCGACGCGCGCGCGAAAACGCGCCGTTTCTGGCGATGGCGATGCAGATACAGCCCGAGCTCACCGATCTGCTCGAAGCGGAAAATCTCGAGGCGGCGCTGGAGTTTGGCCGCAGCGCGGGGGGAGGGGCTGACAATGTCCGACAGAAATTGCGCCGCGAAAAGCGGGCGCTGGCCCTCACTCTGGCGATTGGTGATCTGGCGGGGCAGCTGAGCTTGACCGATGTCATCACGCGATTGTCGGATTTTGCCGACCGGGCGCTGGATGAGGCGCTGGCCGATATATATGCGACCCGCTATCCCGATTCGCCGGTCGAGGGATTTTCGATCATCGGGCTGGGCAAACATGGCAGCCGCGAGCTCAACTATTCCTCGGATATCGATCCGATCTTCATCTACGATCCCGACAAAATTCCGGTGCGGGGCAGGGAAGAGCCCAGCGATTCCTCCCGCCGGATCGGCCAGCAGCTGGTCGAGGCGCTTAACGCCCGCGATGCCGATGGCTATGTCTTCCGGGTCGATATGCGGCTGCGGCCGTCGCCTGAAGTCAGCCCGGTCGCACTGCCGGTCGAAGCGGCGATCAGCTACTATGAATCGAGCGCATTGGCATGGGAGCAGGCGGCCTATATCCGGTCGCGGGCCGCTGCCGGTGATCCGCAGCTGGGTCGATATTTTCTCGAAACCATCAACCCGTTTATCTGGCGGCGGTCGCTCGATTATGGCGCGATCAAGAATATCGGTTCGGTCACCGCGCAGATCCGCGACCATTATGCCGCCGGACAGAAATTCGGGCTTGGATATGATCTGAAGCGCGGACGCGGGGGGATAAGGGAAACCGAATTTTATGCCCAGATGCACCAGCTGATCTTCGGCGGGCGCCAGCCGGATTTGCGAGCACCGGCAACGCGCGATGCGCTGGCAGCATTGGCCAAGGCGGGACGGATCGATGGTGAAAAGGCCAAGATACTGAGCGAATCCTATGAATATTACCGGGTGATCGAGCACCGACTGCAAATGGTCAACGACCAGCAGACCCATAGCCTACCCGATGATGCCGCAGGACTCGACCGGGTGGCGCGATTGCACGGACTGGAAAGCGGGCAGATGTTGCTCGACCGGCTCGCCCCGCGGGTCGAAGCGGTTGGTAATATCTATGATGACCTGATCGATCCCGAGGATGACAAGCGCCTGCCAGCCGATGAAGAGAAACTGACCGCCGTGCTGGTCGAAAAAAATCTGCTGGAGTCCGGTGCATTTCTTCTCGCGATCCGGCGCTGGCGTAGCGGCAAAGTGACCGCCCTGAGGTCCAGCGCTGCGCAAGAATCCTTCGAGGAGATATTGCCCGATCTGGTCGACGCGATTGCGACCGCACCCAATCCGGCGCAGGCGCTGGCGCGGCTCGACAGCCTGATCGAAAAATTGCCGACAGCGATCAATTTCTTCCGGATATTGGAAGCGCGGCCCGCTCTGCTCGAGATGCTCGGCAATATTCTCAGCCATGCGCCGGTGCTCGCCAATGCGCTGGCGCGGCGAGCAGAATTATTCGACGGCCTGATCGATGCAACGGCGCTTGACCTTCCGCCGTCGGTGGAAGAGCTGGCCGAACAATTTGCCCGCACCGAATCCGGCGATGATTATCAGATATTGCTCGACCGGGTGCGCGCGCGGGTCGGTGAAAAACGCTTCGCGCTCGGCGTCCAGCTGATCGAAGGCCGGCACGATGCGCTTGAGATATCTGCTGGTTATGCCCGGGTCGCCGAAGCGGCGATTCAGGTGCTGGCCAACGCAACAATTGCAGAGTTTCAGAAAGCGCACGGAAAAGTTCCCGGCTGCGCGCTGCTGATATTGGCGCTCGGCCGGCTCGGCGGGGAGGCGTTGACCCATGCCTCGGACCTCGATCTGATCTTTCTGTTCACCGGTGATCATAGTGCCGAGTCCGACGGGACGCGCTCGTTGGGTGCGACCCAATATTATAACCGGTTGACGGCGCGAATTGTGACGGCGCTATCGGTGCCAACGGCCGCCGGTCCGCTCTATGAGGTCGATACAAGATTGCGTCCGTCGGGTACGCAGGGGCCGCTGGCGGTAACCTTCGAGAGCTTTCGCAAATATCAGCGGGAAAGCGCCTGGACCTGGGAGCATATGGCTCTGACCCGCGCGCGTCCGGTTTACGGCAGCAAAGCAGACCGCGCGCAACTGAAGGACGAGATTTGCGCAATCTTGCAGACGGAGCGCGAACCGGAAGAATTGCGCAAGGCGGTCCGGAAAATGCGGCTCGATATCGTCGAGCACAAACCGCCCAAGGGTCCGCTTGATACCAAGATGATGGAAGGCGGGTTGGTCGACTGGGAGTTTATCATCCACTTTCTGCAATTGAAAACCGGCGATGCGCTCTATCCGCAATTGGGTGAAGCGGTCCGGACTCTGGTCGCTGCCGGTCATCTCGGTGAGGATATGGTGGCCGCCCACGAGCTGATGGCCCGCTTACTGGTGGCTTTGCGACTAATGTCGCCCGATTGCGATTTCCCGCCGGAAACCAGTCGCGCCTTGATCGCCAAAGCGGCGGGACAAGAAAGCTGGGACGCGCTGCTGGACGGCTATGACCAAGCCCGGCAATGCGTTATTGAAGAGTGGAACCGGCACCTGCGGCCGGACCCCGATGAAATTTTAGGAGACATAATATGATCGATACGGGCGAGAAAATGCCGGATATGGAACTGGTGGCACCCGACGGTAGCCCCGTAAAAATTTCCGACTATGCCGGCAAAAAACTGGTGCTGTTCTTCTATCCGAAAGCCAGCACGCCCGGGTGCACAACGGAATCGAAAGAATTTTCGGCGCTGTTGCCCGAATTTGAAAAAGCCGGAGCGGCGGTGCTCGGCATGTCAGCGGATTCGCCGAAACGGCAGCAGAATTTCATTACCAAACAGGAACTGACCGTCGATATCGCGTCCGACGAAAGCACGGCGTTTCTGGAAAAGATCGGCGTCTGGGCGGAGAAGAAGCTCTATGGCAAGACCTATATGGGGATCATCCGCTCGACCTTTCTGATCGGACCCGACGGGACCGTGCTCAAGGCCTGGCCGAAGGTGAAGGTCAAGGGGCATGCTGACGAGGTCCTGGCAGCGGTGCAGGCGGCGTAGAATAGTCGTCATGGCTGCACAGCCTACCGTTGGCGCTGCGGTTTTGCTGGTGCTGCAAAGCGCTGATCCCGCCGCCAAGGTGATGGCCGCGCGCCGCGCAGCCCGGGAATGGCGGATGGGTCGGCTGGCGCATGATTTTAACGATAGCATGCCGGAGATGCCGGCGCGTCCCGATCAACCGGTGTTGCTGGATCCTCGGGAGATGCCGCGGCGCGGTACCGGCACGTCAATACCGAGGCGGATCGCTCTGATCCACGCGCTGGCCCATATCGAATTTGTCGCGATTGATCTGGCATTTGATATGATCGGCCGGTTCGGTTCGGAATTTCCGCCGGAATTTACCGATGACTGGATGCGGGTCGGAGCGGAGGAAGCGATGCATTTTGTTCTGCTCGACCGGCGGCTGCGTGCGATGGACAGTTTTTACGGTGCGCTCCCTGCTCATGACGGCCTGTGGGATGCGGCTAAGCAAACCGCATATGACGCGTCCGCGAGGCTAGCGATCGTGCCGATGGTGCTCGAGGCGCGCGGCCTCGATATCACAATGCAAACCGTCGAACGTTTCCAGCGGCAGGGTGATCAGATGACCGCCAAAGTACTGACCCGGATCTTTCAAGATGAAATCAATCATGTTTCGTTCGGAACAAAATGGTTCGAATTTGCCTGTGAGAGAATCAACCTGCCGCCGCACGGTCACTGGAGGCAACTTGTAAAAACCCACTTCAAAGGCGGGTTGAAGCCACCATTTAACGACTCAGCGCGCCGGGCAGCCGGTC
>RCMY010001629.1_pt1 | contig 21173 bp, 19 predicted proteins | sample 2041341 | NCBI WGS metagenome assembly RCMY01 (sample SAMN09708234, study PRJNA481090) | Marine sediment metagenome, whole genome shotgun sequencing project.
GTCAGAATGTTATGGGATATTTATCCTATGCAACGGGCTTTAAGAGTGGTGGTTGGTCACCAGACTGCTTTTCGGCAACAGGTTGTTTCTTGCCGGTTAAAGCAGAAGAGTTGGATGGATTTGAAGTGGGGATCCGCAGCGACTGGTTGAAGAACAAATTACGCATAAATGCAACGTATTTCATGAATAGTTATGATGATTTACAAGTTTCGGCAACTGTTCCAGGTGTAGGGTTCACTCGATACAACGTCAATGAAACCGAAATATCTGGATTTGAACTTGAAATGAACTATGCGGCAACTAGAAACCTAAAGTTTGATTTGACCTTAGGTACGCTAGATGGTGAATATAAGTCACTTACGCTAAATCAGGCTAGTGGTCTGACTAGTCAAGGGGCTACTCCCGCATGTAACGGCGTCGCGAGTATTGAGTGCGCAAAAGGTTTAAAACTTAAAAATGCACCCGATTATACGGCAACTCTAGGAGTGACTTATATCGCTGAGCTAGCATCAGGTACTATCACTAATCGTATTGATATTGCGGTTGAGGATGATTACTGGAATTTGGGAGCGAATACGCCGGAAAACGCTCTCACAAGTGTTGGTGCAATTGTAAACGCACGCGTATCCTATCAACCTAGCGGTACAGAATGGAAAGTGGCTGGCTGGGTCCGTAATCTTGCCGATCATATTTATGCTCCGGCATCAACAGGAACAGGAAATGCTTATTTGCAATTTGCTGCCGACCCTTTAACGTGGGGTGTTGACGTAGAGTACCGGTTCTAAAAACGCTTAGAATATTACGAACAGCAACTAATTAGTGCGTTTGAACGGTGGTCGGTTTGAAAAAAACTGGCCACTGTTTTTTATTATGCACTACCTTGTGCTTGTCAATTACCACAAACGTATCGCTAAATAATGTCTATATGAAATAGTGTTTGCTAGGCCGTAATATATACAGCTGCGCCTATTAGGATTGACTAGTCTGAACGGCCGTTCAGACTAGTCAATCCTCGTAATCCTTGGCCTTATCACTATCATAAAATCCAATTTTGATATTTTTAGCTAGTTATTCGTAATTCCTTTGGCTTCAGACTCGGTAGATGTGGTTGTATCAAAACTAGTGGGATATTTACCCATAAATAATAGCAGTGTGCCGCCTAGAATGTATAAGAATATTGCTACAGAAAGCATGGGATTGTAGCTGCCACTTGTATCACGGATATAGGCGTAAAGTAAGGGTGAAATTGCAGTTGCTAGTCCAAAGGGCATATATAACATACCGTAGATTTTCCCATAGTTTGCCATTCCAAAATAACGTCCAGATAAATAGGCTATAAAATCGCTTTCAGCCCCAGCAGCAAAACCTATTAGGTAGCCAGCCAAAATGGCCATTGGCAATACCACATCGTCGCCTATTAGTATAAAACACGAAATGGCGGGCAAACACAGTAATGGAAAACCGACAAAGCCCGCCCAAAAGCGATCTAACAGTAGCCCGGTTATTATTCTACCGGTAAAAATTCCTATGCCGAAAAAGGTCATGACAGTTGCACTTTGTGATGTGGTAAAGCTATGGTCCATTAATATAGGGACCATGTTCACAAAGGCACCACCAAACGCCGTGGCGAAAGCAACGACAGAGAACCAAATAATCCAAAATCTATAGTTTTTTAATGCTTGGCCTAAGGTAAGCCCAGCGACTTTACCAGACGCGTTCTTAATCTCTTGTGGCTGTTCACTGGCAGTTGGCTCTCTAAAATAAAGGAAGCAAATGGGCAAAGCTACAAATAACGGAAACATGGCAACAATCAGGAACATACTACGCCAACCCGTATTTTCAATCGCCCAAGCGGCAATATGAGGAATAAATAATGGTGGAAGGCTAGTACCCAGCAAAAGCATGCCAAGCGCTAAACCACGACCCTTAAAAAACCACATATTTACTGCACGGCTCCACGTAACGGGTGTTGAGCCAATGCCGACTAAGCCCATTGCAAACCAAAGACCGTAATAGACTGCTAGGGAGGTTCGAGTTAATGAAATTGCGCTAAAACTGATCGCAAAAGCTAATAATGACCACAATGCCACTCGCCTAACACCATATTTGTCGGCGAGCCAGCCAAAAAATGGTGCCAATAACGATGCCGTAATGCCAAAGATTGTTATTGGCATTAATATTTCAGTTCGACTCCAGCCAAACTCATCGCTTAAAGGCGCAACGGTAAAGCCGATAACGTTGTAAGGTAATGGAGACGCACCTAGCGCGACCCCTAATAGCCCAGCAAATAAAACTTTCCAGCCTAATTTGAACTCGTCAAATCTGGTATTCATAAAATCAACCTTGTTATAATCATGCTTACTGAATACGAATCAAAAAATATGGACGATCCAGTAATAGTTTTTGTTTAAAAAGGCTGTTGATTACAGCCTTAGCGCTCCCAGACCTATCAAATTGTTTGGCTCAAGTAATTTTTATCGTCCTGCTCAAACAACGAGATTCCTGAATTGTCATTCACGTTTACTTTAATAGTACTAAAATCTATAGGCCGATGTTTAAAACATCGGCTTGGTAATTCCTACACCCGCCTCAATAATCAAAATTACCCAAATAGTCACTACCCATGGGCGCATTCTATTAAGGCTGCTAATCATTGCTTTATTATCGCCATCTTTATGTGTATTACTAAGTAGCTTCATGTAGGTGTTCACAAACCCGCCCATATTAAGACGGATCATTAGTCCGCAAAATATTAACAGTGCAAAGCCTACCAGCTTAACAATCAACCAAGGTGCATCAACCAATCGGCCACTCATGTAGCCGTAAACACATGATCCAATAATACTGGCAATCATCAGCCAACGAAAATAGATATCAATGCGGGTCAGGGTAGGGATGAAACTCGCTCCGTGCGCGAAGTGCAAGGTGAGTACCATCGTTAACCAAAATGGACCAAGTAATACGATAGCGGCAAGTTGCCACGGCTCATGTTGTATTCCCATGTAGTAGCTTAAGAGTCCGCCTACAGTCAGCATCAAACTCATACAAATTCGCGGAAGCAAGTCACAATCAAGCATTATTTTTGCGGCGGTTAAGCGAGCAGATTGACTTCGTTTAGGATCAACCACAAAGCTGCTAGAGTAAAATACGCCCACATCGCCGCCCAGCCAATAACAAAATAAAATGATATGAATGAGAAGCGTTATTTCATATGCACTCATTTAGACTCTCCTTCAGTTTCGCTGTTTATTAATTCAATAAGTTCACCGTCAGGGCCTTTTATGGTTGCGGTTATGCGTCCATAATAAGGGGCTGCCTTTTTGGCACTAGGTGGACTAATAAAGCTTAATTTTGAATCAACTAAATTGTCGTACTCAAAACTCACAAGTGACACACCAGGCGGTAAGCCTTGTTCAGGCTTAGGAAGCGCCGTTGCTTGCTCGGGATACTGGTCCAGTTCAAGTAAAAATTGGGTGGGCATTTGCGCGAGCGATATTTTGTAGATCGTGTCATCAGGTAATTCATATGCGTCAGACAACACACCGATACGATAGGGATAGGGTCCGGCTACTTTGTTACCAAGCTCATTTTGATAAAAAGCAGAAGTACGCACAAGGTCACGAGCGCCGGCGACCATAATGAAAACATTATCCACATAGCTTGTGGCCATTCCAAGATCAAAATTTGATTTGGCTGGATCCAATATGCGCGTAAAGTACAGCATCTCATTGTCAGGACCCAATGCCTGAAATGCCTTTACATTTTTCTTTTCAGTGAGAAATGCCGGTTCTCCTATAATCGAAAATTCAGTGTTTCTGAGTTTTTCAGCCAGCGCATCTGGGTCTTCTACCAATATCTCGGTAGCATTCCAGCCGACCTGACGCATGGGCTTATAATTAGCAGCATTAGCTTGTTCAACAAACCTTATAAACACCGGTTTCTTACTTTCTGGTTGCATCACTACGTAATTAGCACCGGCGGCTTTTTCTGCTCCCCAACTGCTTGCTAAATTTTCTGAAACAATGCCTTTTTCAATTGTGTTGTAGGACAAATGTTGCGAATACATTAATTCTGAATGTTCAACATTGGACGATAAAATTGTCACAATGACTATAGCTTTAAGCATAATGTTAACCTTACCTATCTGATATATATAGTGAAGTTAAAACCAAACAGTCGTGCTGCTGAGTGTTAACCGTTTATCCCAAGTATAAAAAGTGCACTTTCTTCCGCTTGACTTTGCTGAAAGATATATTAATATGACATTAATGCTAAACGTTAACAACTATAACATCACATTTACTTAGCACAGCTTAACAGCGACTATTTTTTACACATACAGAGGTTTATTATGCAAACTCAGTTTAAACACACTTATTTAAGTCTTGCCGTTGCTGCAGCAGCTTACGTTGGCGCGGCGGCGCCTGTACATGCACAACAAAGCGCTGTCGAGAATGACGAAGGCAAGGTTGAAATTATTAACGTCACGGCTCAACGCCGCGTACAATCCATTCAGGAGGTGCCGGTTGCCGTCACCGCCTTCGGTCCTGACGCTTTAGAGTTAAGGCAAGTTACGAATGTGGTCGACTTACATACCCAAGTTCCAAATATTAACGTGGCGTCAAACACCGGGTTAGGTAGCGGTGCACGAATTTTTTTACGCGGAGTGGGTGAAGACGAATCTCGTATTTCAGCAGATCCAGCGGTGGGAATTTATGTTGATGGTGTATACATAGGACGTCAAGTAGGCGCATTATTTGACTTAGTTGACCTTGAACGTCTAGAAGTGCTACGCGGCCCACAGGGTACTCTATATGGTCGTAACTCTAACGGTGGTGCTGTAAAATTAATTAGTAAAGGCCCTGACCTTGGCGATAACTACGGCATAGCTAAAATCACAGTGGGAAGTGATGGTAGACTCGACGGACGCTTAACAGGCAACATCGCGCTATCTGATTCAACGGGGGTACGTGCAACGGTATTAAGCCGCAGTCGCGACGGTTTTCATACACTCAATCCTAATGGTTATTTAGCTGAATATGCGGGCACCAATCTTGGCGAAAAAGACGTAACCGCTTTTCGTATCAATTTGCTGCATGAGTTTAATAACGCTTGGTCGGCGAATTTAGGCCTTGATTATACAGATGATAAATCAGATCCTAGTCCAGGTTCTACAATGGCAGGGCGCGACAAAGATAATAATATCTTCACCATAGAGCCGGTAGGCGAAACGGTGTGTAACGTTAACACGCCTCTTGCTTTTCAGCCAATGGGGTGCTTTGTTGGGCATGCTAGTAAAATTGAAACTTCAGGTGTTACGCTAAATATATTGGGCGCCGCGGGTGAATACGACTTCCAGTTTTTAAGTGGTTATCGCACAATGGAAGACGACCTTGCAAGCCGCATTGGGTTTGTCTATAAACAACAAACAGACCAAGACCAGTTCAGCCAAGAAGTCACGATGTCGTCAAATTATAACGGACCGTTTAATTTCGTCACTGGCTTGTACTATTATATAGAAGATGCAACGCTTGCCTCGCTTTTTGTTCAGAATTTTGAAATTGCTATTAAAACAGATGCAAGTGCTGCTTTTTTTCAAAGCAATTATGAATTTGGCGACGATTACACTCTAACCACCGGCATTCGTTACACTAAAGAAACAAAAGAGTTTGAAGGATTAGCGCTCGCCTCAGGCAGAGACCGAATCGAGTCTCGCGATTTTACTAACACGACCTTTAACGTTGCCTTAAACCGCCAATTCAGTAAACGAGTAATGGGTTATGTGTCATTTGGAACAGGCTTTAAAAGTGGCGGTTGGTCACCTGACTGTTTTGCAGCAACAGCATGTTTCTTACCTGTAGATCAAGAAGAGCTAGATGCCTTTGAATTTGGTATTCGTAGCGACTGGATGAATAATCGTTTACGTATTAATGCGACTTATTTCATGAATAATTATGATAACTTACAAATTGCGTCAACCGTACCACGTGCAGGTTTTACACGTTTTAATGTTGATGAGACAAAAATAACCGGACTTGAACTTGAGCTAAGCTATGCGGCAACTAAAAACTTAAAGTTTGATCTTATGTTAGGTACGCTAGACGGAGAATATGAGTCAATAACTGAAGATCAGGCCAGTGGCTTAACCAACACAGGCTCTACGCCATCTTGTAATGGTGTGGCAAGCATTGAATGTGCTAAGTCTTTAGAACTTAAGAATGCGCCAAGTTATAAAGCAACACTAGGGGTGACGCATACAGCCGAACTTGCATCGGGTGTTATCACTAGTCGCCTTGATGTTTCAATTGAAGACGATTATTGGAACTTGGTTGCCAATGCGCCTGATAACGCACTAACGAGTGTTGGTACGCTTTTAAATGCACGAGTGTCTTATGCGCCTAGTAATTCTGAATGGAAGCTGTCCGTTTGGGGTCGTAACCTTAGCGATGAAATCTATTCACCCGCTTCAAGTGCTAACTCGTTCACGCAGTTTGCTGCTGATCCTTTAACTTGGGGTGTTGATGTAGAATACCGTTTCTAAGTGAGTAAAATGTTGCATACCGCAATTTAAGAAAGTACGTCATTGGTGGTGGGTTTGAAAAAGCTCATCACCATATTTCAAATCTTTATTTACACAGCCCTGCGCTCTTTGCACATCAATAACAATAACTCAAACTCTTTCTTTAATATCGGCATTACCGATAGCCTTCCCTTTTTAACTAAGGCGATATCTACTATTTCAGGATGTTGCTTAATAACTGAAAGCGGCAATACATGTGCAAACGTGTCTACGTGCTCAAGTTCTACCATAAACCAACGCGGGTTTTCAGGTGTAGACTTAACATCATAGTAGGTGCTTTCAGGCTTGAACTGAGAAGGATCGCTTAGGCCCGTTTTTACAATTTTTGCCAAGCCAGCAATGCCAACGGTTTTACAGCTTGAATGGTAAATAAAAGCCAGATCATCTACCCGCATGTCATCGCGCATAAAGTTTCGAGCTTGATAGTTGCGTACACCATCCCATCCTTCGCGCTTATTAGGACGTAATGCTAAGTCATTAATGCTAAATGCTTCAGGCTCAGTTTTGAATAACCAATAGTTCATTTTAATGCCTTTTTGTATTTTTACAGATGCAAAAAAAAGCCACTACTTGTTTAAGTAGTGGCTTTCTAATACTTCTTAGCTGCATATGAGCAAAACTACTTACTCAATGATGTCGATTATGAGTTAACAATAAGTATCTCTACACGTCTGTTTTCTGCACGACCTTCTGCAGACTCGTTGCTCGCAACCGGCTTCTCTTTTCCGTAACCGTTAGAGGTAATGCGGCTAGGGTCAATGTTGCCCACTTGGCTCAAAAAGTTAGCCACAGTTTGTGCGCGGTCTTTTGATAATTGAAGGTTCAATTCCGCACTGCCGGTTGAATCAGTGTGGCCAGAAACCACAATGTTTGCATTCGGGAAGCGGCGTACAGCTTCAACTATTTTGTTTAACAATGGAAAATTTGAAGACTCAATCTCACTAGCGCCAGATTTAAAAGCAAAACCTTGTGCTCTAATAAGAACGTTATCCATTTGACGATAAACATTTGCTTCATTTTCGTTAAACAATGCTTGAACGCCGGCAAACTTCTGATTTACTTCACGTTTTTCTTGCTGCTCTTTTTCAAGTTGTAACTGTGCAGATAAAACAGCTTCATCTTTATCACGTGACAATTGTTGTTCGCGATCTTTTGCTGACATCTGTACGCTGTCTAACTGAGAATTTAAGCTTGCAACGCGACTGTTCAATGTTTGATTTTCATCCACTTGTTTCGTTAAAGTCGTTTTTGCTAATGCAATAACTTCTTTATTTGGAAGATTAAACGGAACATCGGTCATCACTGGCGAAAACGCTTCAGCTAATTGATCTTGAAACCAAACAATCTTTTGTTCTTCAGTAAAACTTGCGTTTTTGAAGTATTTATTGATATCTGCAACACCTTGAGCACGATTCACTAACCATATTGCACGGTTAGAATGCACGTTTGCTTTTGCAGTGTCTTGTCTATCAGCTTCTAAGGTGTTTACTGCAAGCTTATATTCGTCTTCAGCTTGCGATAATAGATTAGGTGCTACATCGTCTAAATCTTGCTTACGAGCTTTTTCTAAGGTGCTTTTAGCAATGCTTAGCATGTTAGTTTTTAGGGCCGCAAGTTCAATTGCTAAATACTGGTTTCTGATTTCGATAACGTCACGCTTGGCACGTTCATCTTCGCCATTTTCCAAGTATGCCAACATCTTTTGCAATTCTTCTTCAGTATCGTTAAATTTATCGGCGACTAATTTATCAGCATTCGCATTAAGTGCTTTGGTACGTGCAGAAAATACTTCGTCTAACTCATATTTAGCTTCTTCAGCTTGCTTCATTGCTGCATTAACTCTTGCTATAGCTTCATTAGCCGACGTATTGGCCGACAACTTGCCAGACTTAGCTTGTTTCATTGCACTGTCATAAGCTTGCTGCGCTGCCTTGATTTGCTCAGGCGCATAAAAAGCTAAGTTCTCAGCTTTAGCTTGGTTCATCAATGTAGTGGCTTGGCTCACTGATGGATACTGATTCATTATCTCGTTTTGAGATAAAGTGTCATTAGTTGCACAGCCTGTGATCAGTGCTAATGATAATGCACCTGCGATAAATGTCTTCTTCATGGTAGTTCCCTTGTTTACTATATAAAATAGATTAAAGATTATGCTCTGGGCAATAGACGTGTGACGTATTTAAAAAGTCACAAAAATTAACTTTATATGTTATTTAGTAAAAATTATTCTTGTTTCTATAAGCGCAACAGAATGATTTTTATTAGCCGTCATTTGAGTTGTTACGAAATTTCATTTATTAGATGTAGGTCTTTTCTAAAAGCAAAAAAACTGCGGATATAAATGCTTTAATCCGCAGCCAAGTTCCATTCATGTTACTTTATTCTATAGAGCTTCAAAGCTATCAATTGTTAAACTAATATCACAATTTAATAACTTCGATATTGGACAATTTTTCTTAGCCTCATTTGCGGCTGCCTTGAAATCTTGCTCACTAATACCTGCTATCTTTGCCTTTAGCACAAGTTCAGACTTAGTAACCTTAAAACCATCGCCATCCTTTTCTAAACTAACGGTTGCTCTTGTATCTAATTGCCCGTTGCTTAAGCCCTTATCGCCTAATCCAAACGAAAGTGCCATTGTAAAACAACTGGCATGCGCAGCCGCTATTTGCTCTTCTGGATTAGTACCCTTCTTGTCTTCAAATCTTGTATTAAAACCATAAGGTTGGGCTTCAAGTGCGCCCGATTGAGTAGAAACTGAACCTTTGCCGTCTTTTCCTATGCCCTGATATGTTGCTGTAGCCCAATTAGTAATCGTCATACAATCTCCTTTTTTATTTAGGTCTTTTGTATTTATATGTAAACAAAGCTTAACAGATCACAAAAAATAGTTTTTAATACAATAAATTACATTGCAATGTGCCGGTAAGCATTTAAGTGCGTTATACTTGCCTTTTTCTTCGCGTTAAACAGTGTATAAGCAAACGCATGCAACAACAATTTACTTGCTTTGCGCGTTTATTGCCAACTCGATTTTCACGTTCCGTTTTAATGAGGCGTATATGATTGATAATGTCATTGTCGTTAGTACTTTTTTATTGGCGACAATCACACTTTTACCACTTTTCCCATCTGACCATTGGGCGTGTCGCTCGTGGGAGTTTCCTAGAGTCCAAATTTCGGTGCTGCTTGTGGCTAATTTAGTACTTTGCTTATTTGCTAATACTATGGTTGTTCACCTTGGAGCGATTGTAGTGAATATCTTGCTATTATCATATCAATTGCTATGGATTGTCCCTTATACAAGCGTTTATCCCGTAGAAGTACCCGCGTTATCGCCAAACTCAAAAGCCTATAAACTAAAAATAATCACTAGCAACGTATTGATGACAAATCATGAAGCATCCAAGCTACTTGACTTAGTCAAACAATACCAACCTGACATACTAGTGACGCTAGAAAGCGATTCTTGGTGGCAAGAAGCGCTTGAACCTTTGCACGAAGATTATATTCATAGAGTCAATCAACCATTAGATAACTTATACGGCATGCATGTGTACAGTAAACATCCTTTGGCCGATGTTGAAGTGTGCTACTTGATTCAAGAAAATATACCGTCGGTTCATTGTTATTTAGAAATCCCTAATCAACCGGTAATTAAATGTCATTTTTTACACCCTGCTCCGCCAAGCCCTACCGAAAATACGGAAGCAACACCTCGCGATCGCGAACTTATGTTGATTGCACGCAAGGTTAAACCTTCGGTTGAACCAACAATAGTGACTGGTGACTTAAATGATGTAGCTTGGTCGCCTACTACAAGAGCTTTTCGCCACAAAAGCAAACTGCTAGATCCTAGAATAGGCCGTGGTTTTTATAATACCTTTCATGCTGACTACTTCTTTGCCCGCTGGCCACTTGACCACGTGTTTCACTCAGCGCACTTTGAATTTGTTGCATTGAAAAGACTACCCAGTATAGGGTCTGATCATTTCCCGCTTTACAGCGAACTAGGATTGAAAAACGACTGTTCACGTTGATTGTCGCTCAATACTCAGATCGAAGTCGTAAATGAACGTGCATGACAAACCGGCAATATACATACTAAAACAATGCACTCCTTACCCATTTTCTGAAGCTCTGGCTTGGTTGAAAACGTTGGCCAAATAGGGAAGTCTCTTGGATTCAGGTAAGAATAAGTATTTTAGTTCGAAATGATTAGCTTAAGATGTTGTAAATATACGCTATACCCACCTGGTGACTAGCACGCGGTAAGCCAAAGAATGCTTGTCTCTTCTTGCTCATAGTATTGCAATTGTGAATATACCTATTGCACAATGCAATAACTGACAGATACACCTTGCAGTTGCAGTAGGCGATTAATCTAAAGACATAAAAAATCCGATGTTGAACAAACATCGGATTTTTATTTCAATTAGCTAAGTATCAATAGTTTTTACAAACGGATCGGCACTAAGCCAATAGCTTCGTTTTAATCTTAGAACTGGTATTGAGCTGAAATACCAAATTCACGACCGCGACTTGGAGCAATTGGGAATGCTCTATCGCCATATGCAAAACTTTGTGCATCTAAGAATCTCATTATATACGTTGGAGTATCGTCATCAGTTGCATTTTTAACCCAAGCTGAAATGCGCCATGTTTCATTCTCAATACCAACATTTAAGTTCACTAATGTGCGAGAGCCAGTCTCAATTAAGTTATGTACGTGAGCATAACGACTTGAATCATAGTTCACTCCTACACGACCAAATAAATCAAAGGTATCAGTTAATGGCGCATTATAGTTTAATGCAACTGTCACTTCATTTTTAGGAACTTGAGGTGGTTGGTTGCCTGCTAAATTACCGAAGTTTTTCAAATTTTCTGGTAGATTACATGCAGCAGCGCTCAACCCAGAAATTATACGACATTGGTTACCATCAAATAACTCAATAAATTCACCATCTGTTTGTGATACACCAAAATTCACATCGAAATTATCGTTAATAATATAAGTGGCTTGCAGTTCAATACCCTTGATTTCAGTTTCACCAGCATTTGATGTATACGATATGGGCACCCCACCGCCTTCAGGCACGAAGCTATCAGTCAGTTGCTGCTTTTCCCAAGCCATTGTGTAAACCGCGGCTGAAACATAAAGATCACCATCTAACAAAGTAGATTTAACGCCAGCTTCATACATCACCATTTCTTCTTCTTGAATCGTAATTAGATCAGCAGGTAATTGACCAGTACCAACAGTAGTAGTATTGAATCCGCCAGGACTGTTACCTTCTGAACGCGTGGCGTAAACCATGGTATCTTCATCAACACTATACTCAACGATCAAGCGTGTCGTTGTGCTATCAAACTCATTACTTGTATTTTCAAAACCAGGAGTCTTAATCAAAGTGTCATACGCTGGATTTGTTATTTCATCTGTGGATCTACGAATTTCAAACGATGCATTAAAGTCGTCAGTAAAGTCGTAAGAAACCATGGCCATAAGCGCTTGGTTGTCTTCTTCCGTAACAAATGTTCCCGCATTAGCTGGTTCATCTTCATTATGCCAAACATAAGCACTAATAGACCATGCTAAACGGTCGTCAAGTGCTGACGATGAAAAACGTATTTCATGGCTATATTCTTTATCTTCTGTTTTATCAAATGAATGCCATGCTTCTGCGCTTTCAAAATAAGGACCACCACCGAAGAAACCAAAGCTAAAAACTTCCTCATAGCCTGCATAAGTTTGATCTAGACCTAATTCTTCTTTATAAGTATTTAAACCACTGATCCACGTTAGTTCACCAAAATCGAACATATGATTAATTCTTAAACTCATATGTGTACGAGTACCGCGTAAGCCATAATCGCTATTCGGTAATACGCCACCAATATTAATTGGACTATTTACATTAGCAACCCCACAGTAGTATGCCTTTGTATCTAGGTAACAATTATTTTGATCAGGACCCTGAAACCTAAGAACACTAGTCTCGTCATCATTTTCATTTCGAATATAATTTAAATTTATACTGGTGTCTGATGTTGGCGTATAATACAAACCAATCATTTGTGAATTTGATTTTTCCCCACCAACACCTGGTCCATTCACTTTTTCGTTGGTAAATTCACTATCGTAATTGTCAACAACAAAGCTTGCTCTTACCGCAAAATCATCACTTAATTGTGTTGATAGGCCACCACCAAGTGCTCGATTGCCATTTTGGCCTAGCGTTGCATTTACATAGCCCGATAGTTCGTCAGAAGGTTTACGTGTGACTAAGTTTATCGCGCCAGAAAATGTACGTCGACCATACATAGCACTTTGAGGGCCTTTAACAATTTCCACTCGTTCTATTAAATCAAGTGGTAAACTTTGAATGGAACCTGCGAAATAAACACCATCAATAAAGTAAGACGCTTTTTGAGAGCCAAAACCCGGGATCCAAGATACACCACGAATAACGGGAATATCAGATTGTCGACCAAAGGTTTTTTCCATAGAAAACCCTATCGCGTTTTGTGCAAGGTCATTTACACTTTGCATACCTGCTTTTGCCATCTCTTCAGAACCGAAAGAAACGACAGATAAAGGAATTCTATTTAGCGCTTCGCCTCTATGACGAGAAGTTACTTCAATATGCTCAATGCCTTGACTACGGTCTGCCGTATTGTCTTCGTCTTGAGAAAATGCTTGTGGCATAACGGCAACAGTTGTAAATAACGCGGCTTTAACGGCGTAACTTACTATTTTCGGTGCGAATTTATTTTTCACGTTTATCCCTTTCTGATAATCTAAAACTATTATTTACGTTTTTTTTACATACGATTAGATTACATGAAGTTTCTGTGGATTAAATATTGATGGCATTCATTATTTGATATTTATCAATTTTCGCGGACAGTTAGACCAGTTGTGCCGATACAATCACCAATTTTTAGTGACTGTCGTAAAGCTATTACCACTTGATTGCGATGCAATTGGCCCTAATAGGATGCCCAGTCGTTGTGGTAGACATACAAAAACGAATCATATCGAAGGTGGCTGGCTCATCATCCACATTAGTTTCAGGCAGGCATCAAACCAGTTTTTCTTTTTTGAATTGCGGTCTAGGTAGAGCCGTAGACCGATAAATGGAAGAGTCAAAACACTTTTTTGACAGAATTAGCTTGCTAACTTAGCCGCTTTTCCCGAACTATCGATTAACCTTATGACAATTCGTACAGGCGCCAGAAACTTTACCCGCAAAATAATAACGCGGTTGCTCTAAAGATGCAGCAACGCGAGCTTGGTCAATTTTACTGACGAAACCTTGCATATAATCTTGCATGAAAGGGTGGTTTGCGCCAGCATCTCCTGCTTGTAAGCTAGTGGCAATTCTTTCCATGTTCTTAAGGGCTAACAGCACTTCTTTGCGCTGCATTTCAGCTTCAACTTGAGTTTGCTCAGATTGTGATATTAGGGCCTGATCAAGCAATTGCATTTGCTGCGCAAGCCGGCCCATGTCAGAACGTAATTCAGCGGGTTCCGTGTACTTAAAATCGGGCGGGTAAGTTACTTTTCGCATAGAGGCAGCAAATTGACTACTACAAGCCACCGTCACTAAAGTGCACGTTGCCAGCATAAACACTTTCTTCCATTGCGAAACTTTGAAGTTAACCATTTTTAAGAACTCCTTTATTGACGCCTAAAAATTTAAAGATTAAAGCGCTTTTTCCGTTTTTTGTATCATATTAAACAGCTCATCCTTTAGATGAACACGCTGCTTTTTCAACGATTCTAAATAATCATCAGTAACCGGTGAATTGTTTTCTTCTATGTTACGTATTTCATGTTCTATTTCATGATAGCTGTCAAACAATTTTATAAAGTGAGCATCGTGCATTTTGAGGTGGCGAATGGTATGGTGATGATCAGGAAATTCTTTTACTAGGGTATGTTTTTCTAATTGCATTATAATAGCCTCTTTTTATATTAGACGTTTATTTTAATGTATCAATAATTTTTGGGTATTGATCTGTATCATCAATTTCACCAAGATGTTGTAGCGTAGGCAATGAATCTTCTTTAAACACTACGTTGAACAATAAAATGGAGTGAATATGCAGCAAATATTACAAGTAGATTTTGCTTTCAATGGTCCATTTGGGGACGAGATGACAACAGCACTAAATGATTTGGCCCACTCTATTACTAAAGAGCCTGGATTCATTTGGAAAATATGGACTGAAAATCAAAGTGTAAAGGAGGCAGGGGGAATTTACTTATTTGAAAATAAAGACACTGCAAACGCCTACCTCAAAAAACACACCGCCAGATTGAAGGGACTTGGGGTTAATGAAGTACGCTGCCGAGTGTATGATATTAACGCAGAGTTGTCGGCCATAACGAATGCGCCTAAGGCTTAATCAAATCCACGGCCCTCGCCTGCTTCTTCGTAAGTTACGCCATCACGAATATTATAAATGCGTTTAAATGTAGGGATTATTTTTTCGTCATGAGTCACAACGATAATGGCAGTCTCAAACTTTTGAGCCATGTTGTTCAAAATACGAATAACCGCCATTGCGCGTTCACTATCCAGCGGTGCAGTAGGTTCATCGGCTAGAATGACAGGCGGCCGGTTGACCAAACCTCGGGCAATTGCGACGCGTTGTTGTTCGCCACCAGAAAGTTGTGATGGCATGGCCGAGGCGCGGTGTTGTACGTCAAGTGCGGTAAGAAGTTTTACCGCATTTGAGCGCGCGATTGCATTTGATACACCGGCTAGCATTGGTAGTAATGCGACATTGTCGGTAACATCAAGAAACGGAATTAAATATGGGGCTTGAAATACAAAACCTATTTTATCTCGGCGCAATGCTCGCAAGTCTCGTACTTTCCAGCCATTATCATAAATAATTTCATCACCTAAGGTCATGCGTCCAGTGGTGGGTTCAATTATCGCCCCCAAACATTTAAGTAAAGTGCTTTTACCTGAGCCCGAGGGACCAATAAGACCTACAACCTCTCCTGGGGCCACTTGCATGTTGACATCTTTTAATGCATGAACGGCAGTATCACCTTTTCCATAACATTTGCTTAAATTTTCAATATGAATGCCATTTTTACTCATCAAATTATCCAATCGCTTCTGCAGGGTCTATTTTAAGGGCGGCGCGTATTGCGATAATGCTAGACAATATGCAAATCAAAACAACCGCAAAAAATCCAAATATAGAATCAAGTGGTTCAAGCAATACATATTTAGGGAATATAGGCGCCATAAATAAGGTTGCAGAAATTTTTCCCACCACAAATCCAATGATACCTAGCGCTATTGCTTGTTGCATAATCATGCCCGCAATTGTTCTATTTCGCGTGCCAATTAACTTAAGTACGGCAATTTCTCGAATTTTGCCAAGAGTGAGCGTGTAAATAATGAAAGCCACTATAGCCGCGCTTACAATAGAAAGAATGACCAAAAACATGCCAATTTGTTTTGCCGACGTAGCAATGAGTTTACCCACCAGAATCTCTTCCATTTGTACTCGCGTGTAAACCGTAAGACGCTTCCAGCGACGAATAGATTCAGCTACTTCGTCAGGATTAGCGTCTGCGTTAATTTGAACCAGTACCGCATTAACAAAGGAATTAGTACTTTGCGAGGCAATAACCGCATCAAGTAATTTAGGGTTACTGGGTGCATTAAATTTTGGATTCGCTGCAGTGCGCCGTCGTTGCTGTAAAATGGCATCATTATCTTTAAGAAACTGTGCTTCTTGCGCGTCTTTCAGCGGTATAAAGACCATGGGATCTCCGCCTGAAGACACCATTCGCCGCGTTAAGCCCACTACTTCATAGTGATTTCTACGGATTTGAATGCTGTCCCCAAGCTTGAAACCTGATGCGATGTCTGCCACCGCTTCATAATGACTGCGCGTAATTTGGCGACCCGCAACTAAATGCGGTGGCCAGCCCGGCGTATTAGATTCGCCCGCCATAATGCCCGTAATCATAGTGCGGATCTCGCGGTCGTCCTTGCGGACTTGCATGGTAAGATAGGTTACATTCGCCGCTTTTGCTACGCCCGGCATACCGCGAATACCTCGCCAAATATCATCAAAAATACTTGATGGTTCTGCATAGGGTCCCAATGTATCTTTTTGCACGACCCATAAATCGGCACTACTGTTATCTAAAAGTACCTTGGCGTCATCTATCATGCCGCGATAAATACCCGCCATCGACAGTGTTACCCCTATGAGTAATCCAAGACCTACGCCGGTAAAAACAAATTTGCCCCATGCGTGCATAATATCGCGCCCAGCTAAGCTAATCATTATCGTAATCCTGAGATTTTATCGACAATTTTGAAGCGACTATTTTGGGTGAGTGCTTTTTCGGTATACAGCACAATTTGATCATCATTTTTGAGGCCTTCCTCAACCTGCACAAAGCCATCTAAATCTTTGCTTCCCAGTGTTACAGGGGTAAATTTCAATTCTTCATCAACAATTCGCCACACGCCTTCCTTATCATCAACACGTCTTATCGCGGCGTTGGGAATGCTCGGCGCGGCTTTAAGCGAGGGTAAGTTAACCGTAACTTCTGCCAGTTCACCTAAAGGTGGTAAAGGATTAGGAATGCTGTTGAAAACTACTTTAGCTAACATTTCCTCGGTTATTGCATCTGCTTTTACTTCTACGCGAAGTACCTTTCCATCCAGAATTTGGCCGCTGCGCGAACGCAGTACAATACTGGCTAATAAGTCTCCCGCCAATCCTGTTGCGCTAATTTGGTCAAAACGCACGTTTATCCACAAACTCTCGGGGTCGATAATTTCGACCACAGACTGGCCCGCTACAATAGTGGTTCCTGGGTCTGCGTTTCGCTCTGCAATAATGCCCGCCACAGGAGCAATAAGCAGTAAGTTGCTGCGCTGCGCGATCGTTCCTTTGCGATCAGCTTCAACGCGAATGATATCTTCTTGTGCAACAGACAGCGCAGCTTTTGCGATATCTAATTCTTGCCGTTTGGTTGTAACCACTTCTTCAGTTGTTAGATTCGCGGCAAGCAATTTCTCATATCGAAGTGCTTGTGTTTGCGCAAACGTTTGCCTTGTTTTAGCTTCTTGCAAGACCGCTTTGGCTCGATTAAGCATTGCGTCTTGGGAATGCACCTTATCATCAAGATCGATAGGTTCCATTTCTCCAAATATTTGACCCTTACTGACGAGGTCGCCTACTTCTATGTCCAAACGTTTAAGTCGGCCAGGAGATGTTGGGCCTATTTTGTAAGTATATCGGGCCTCTACCGTGCCAATGCCAAATAGTGCGGGCGTTATCGAGCGCGACTCTACCGCCACTACAGTCACTTCGACCGGCGCCAAGGGACCTGAGCGCATGCCAACATAAACAAATAATACGAGTAAAGGAACAATAACCGCTAGTAGCGCTAATGTGCGACCTTGTATGGGTAATTTCATGACTTTATAACCTCTATTCCACGGCGGTAAATCGCAAACACTCGAGGTGCTTCACGGCGCATTCGCTCAATGTCTCCAGACATTAGCGATTGCATGACTAATCCTTGTACGGTTCCAATAAACAAGATTGCGGCTGCCTCAGCGTCTAAATCAGGCGATAATTCACCATTACTTTTACCTTGCTCCATAAGTTGATGCAGGCGCTGTGCATAACGATGTATTATCGTTTGCGCCATTTTTTTTGCGGGAGTAGGTTCGGCACGTTGAAGTTCTCCAAACATAATTCGAGGAACGCCCGGATGTTCGATGACGAATTCGATATGACTTAAAAATATTGCTTCCATCGCCTCTATGGACGAGTCAATTCCTTTTGCTGCTTTATCAATTCTCGCAATGAGGCGATCAGCGACCCACTCCATGACCGCACGCCAAATGTCTTCTTTATTGGGAAAATGCCTAAACAACGCACCTTGCGTGACGCTCATATACTTGGCGATAGCAGCGGTCGTTATTTTGCTTGGGTTTTGCTTTGCAGCCAAATCAACAACCGACTCTACGGTGACTGCACGGCGTTCAGTTGAAGTAAGATTCTTTGGGCGACTGTCCACTGCGAATTTCTCAAAAGATAGTAATTGATTACTATCATATCATGGTGTGTGAATTTTATACAAGCTAATTGTTCTTTTCAGTTACACGGACATTACAAAGTGCGTTTACTTAAACAGATGTTGATTCATAGTTGATTAAGCGTATTCTTAATACGCCCCTGTTTATATGGAATCGTGATATTGAAAAAAATAATAAAAAGCTGCTTTGCACTTTATATTCTTGCCTGTTTATGTGGATGTATTGCAGTTAGCGTTGTGTCTACCGCCGTTGGTGTTACAACGGCAGTCGTCGGGGGCGCAATTGATGTTGTTGATGCTGTTACGCCAGACATTATAGATGACGACGATGACGACGAAGATAAAGAAAAGCAAAATGAAGACAAACAATAGCAACAATTGATCTGCGCTGTTTAATTGCTATATAGAAGGGAAAATTTCATCATGTGCTGGTATGTCAAAAATCTTGGTGATGCAATGCTAGCGACCGAGGCAATACACGCAATTAAAGAACGCTTTGTGGTGGCGCATGCGCAGGCTGACTATCCCATAGAAATGGCAATATTTATACGCCATGAGTCAGAACACAGTTTACACTGCGAGGTTAAGATTTACTTTTCGCCTAAAACGAGCAATCTAGCGCATGAGGTGGACGCCCGTCCTTGCACCATACCCACGCCTGCGGGTATGGGTTTGTTATGCGGCATTAAAAATTCGTTGGCGCTGCTTTTTCCATAAAACGTGAACTTCAGCAAGGTCTTTTGGAAAAGCAGCGTAAGCCTAGTGCATGATTATCGTTAAGGCCGTTCTTGCATACGACGTGCTTTAAAATCTGATTCCGCTTTCCATTTTGGCCAATCACCATTATTCGCAAGCTGCGACGCGATGTCGACTAGCAATTCAATATCTTGTTTAACGCCGCCTAGCGACCATTGATCTGAATAGTCGTCGGCTTCTTTGTGATACTTATAGGTAATGTAGTCAGGATCGGTATCGCCTAAACTCATAAATAATAAGCTGGGTACACCTTGCTTCGCTAACGAAAAGTGATCAGAACGGAAAAACAAGCCGTTTTGGGGTCTTGGATCCATTTTCACACTGCGATTTTGCGCCTTAGCACTTTTCGCTAAATAGTCTTCCATTTCAGAAAGTCCTTTTCCATACTGCAAAATATAGTCAACGCCATCTAATACATTCATGCCGTCAATATTGAGTAGGGCAACCATTTGTTTTGTGGGAATAAGACTACCATTGGCAAACTGTTCAGAGCCAATTAAGCCCGTTTCTTCAGCCGTGAAGTTAGCGAACACGATTGAACGTTTAAAAGGCTTTTGTTTATGCATTTTAGCCATAATGCGCGCAATTTCTAAGGTGGCGGCTGTGCCTGATGCATTATCAACTGCACCATTAAATATTTTAGGCCCGGTTTCGGTTTCATTGGTGCCAAAGTGATCCCAGTGGGCACTTATTACTACGTACTCATCTGGTGATTCGCTACCCGTTAATTGTGCAATTACATTATTAGACTTTGCCATTTTCAGGTCATTTTTTAGCTGTAAATTAGCTTTTGCGTTAAGTGCTACTGGGGTGAAGTCGGGCGCAAGTGCACGTTCCTTTAAAGCTTGGTAGTTTAGGTCCGCCTGTTCAAAAATAGCATTGGCCGCTTCAACATCAATCCATCCCATAATAGGAATTTGTGAGGCGTTATTGTTATTGTCAATTAAGGTATATTTACTGCCCGTATTTGAGCTTTCTACCACACTCCATGGATAAGCGGCTGGCGCTGTTTCATGCACTATAAATACGGCGGCAGCACCTTGGCGTGCTGCTTCTTCGTATTTATACGTCCAGCGACCATAGTATGTCATCGCATTGCCGGTAAAAAGTGCATCGTTTTGCCTGGCAAAACCAGGATCGTTAACCAATACTATGATTGTTTTGCCTTTTACATCTATGCCGTCAAAGTCATTCCATTGATATTCAGGCGCATTAATGCCATAGCCAACAAAAACGACGTCTGAATCGGTAAGTGAAATGTTTTCTTGAATTTGTTGGGTTCGAGCCGTGAAGTCGCTGCCCGCTTGGAAGGTAAGTTGCCCTATGTTTAAGGTCATATTTTGATCTGGCGTTAATTGTGCCATTTCAACTGGTTGCAAATACTTTCCAGCAACCGCTCCTTCTAAGCCTATTTTTTGATACTGTTCGGCCAAATAATTGATAGTTAAGGTTTCACCTTCGGTTAACGGTCCGCGACCCGCAAATTCATCCGAAGCGAGCACCTTTATATCTTCATGGACATTTGCTAAATTAACCTTTGGGGTGTCATCATGCACTGTATTCTTGGGGACTGTTGGTTCAGAGCAAGCTACAAGAACTAAGCTTAACAACAGCAGGGAAGATTTAATTCGGATCATAATTTAACATCCATAGGTAAAAGAGTTTCGTTAACATCAGCCATTATAGTAGGCTAGTGCTGCTAATTGATAAGAACAGAATTTGCTAGCTTGTTCT
>RCMY010002337.1_pt1 | contig 21162 bp, 26 predicted proteins | sample 2041341 | NCBI WGS metagenome assembly RCMY01 (sample SAMN09708234, study PRJNA481090) | Marine sediment metagenome, whole genome shotgun sequencing project.
CATATTTTGAGGGCCATGTTTTGACAATGGGTGTAATCAGGTCGAGTAGCGTAAGGGCTTCCCGGCGCGCGTCTTCAGTGTCTGCGGTGAGGCTATCTTCGAACAGCGAGCTGGCATATAAACACAGTGCCAGGCCACCTTCGCAGTAGGCTTTCTGTGTGAGCAACATGCGCCTGACATCGGCATGCGCAATAAGATTTACTTGTCTGGACTGCGGGTCTTTTTGCGAGGCCAGGCGTCCCTGCGGGCGCTGCCGGGCATAGTCCAGCGAATAGTTGTAACCCTGATAGCCCAAAATCGCAGCCCCCATGCCAACGCCGATACGCGCTTCGTTCATCATCTGAAACATATAGACCAGACCCTGGTGCGGCTCGCCAATTAAATAGCCGACCGCCCCGTCCTTCTCGCCGAAATTCAGCACTGTCGATGTGGTGTTGCGATAACCCATCTTGTGCAACAGACCAGCCAGCTGCACATCGTTGCGCTCACCTGGCGAGCCGTCGTCATTGACCAGCACTTTAGGACAGATAAACAGGCTGATACCCTTCGCCCCTGCCGGCGCGCCTTTAATTTTGGCCAACACCATATGCACAATATTCTCAGTCAGCGACTGATCGCCGCCAGAGATATACATCTTTTGCCCAAACAGCCTGTAGCTGCCATCGGCCTGCGGTTTCGCCGTGGTATTTATGTCGGCCAACGCCGAGCCCTGATCAGGTTCAGTCAATGCCATGGTGCCAGCAAAACGCCCCTCCTTCATCGGTGGTAAAAATCGGGCTTTTTGCTCCTCATTAGCGTAAGAATGAATCAGGTTGGCAGCACCAATAGACAAAAATGGGTAGGCGGCCGTAGCCGTGTTGGCCGCTGTCATATAAGCCATCGACGCGCGCAGTATAATTTCCGGCAACTGCATACCACCTTCGTCAAAGTCATAGTGCGCAGCCAGAAACCCGGCTTGTGCGAAGGCATCCCAGGCCTGTTTCGTTTCCGGGATCAGGTGGACATTTTTACCGTCAAAGGTGGGCTCGTTAGCATCTCCTTTAGCGTAATGATCGGCAAAGCAAGTGCTTGCCACCGTCTTCGCCGTATCGAGAACCGCATTGAATACCTCTCTGGAGTGTTCCTGATAACGCGGTCGCCGGCAGAGGGCCTCGGTGTCGAGAAACTCATACAGCATAAATTCTATATCACGATCGTTTAACAATTGATTATTCAGCATCACGTTTCCACTTGTTGATCTCACTTTTTATGACTTCCCAACGGCTATTTGGCTGCCATAAAGGGGGGCGCATCAATCTGGATTAAGCATCGTATTTCAGCAAACGGTGTATCGAATCAAGCACAAAATCCGCGTACGCGGTAGCATTCACGGCACTGCCTTTGAGATGCCAGGTTTTCAGGTACCAATCCTGGATCAGCGACTGGCAGGCTGCGGCTACCAGTTTGCTGTCCAGAGGGAGGTAGATACCGGCGCGTTCTCCCTCAAGAATAACTGCACGCACCTCCTTCAGCATATTCTCTTCAACCTGTTTGGCCCGTTTGATGTGCTCGGAGGAGAGATTTTTGGTTTCCATATATACAAAAAAGTACCAGGGCCGGAACAATTCAGACATATAGATATGCGCCCGAATCAGTGCTTCCAGCCGCAGCTCTGGCTTCGCAATTGTTGGCAGCAATGGCTGGTTGACGTCAACGAAGGTAACGCCGACCATTTCGGTCACCATCTTCGCCAATTGTTCCTTGCTGATGATGTAGTTATACATCGCACCCATGCTCAAACCCGTTGCCTCACACAGGTCGCGCAGTGACATGGCATGAAACCCTCGGCTGGCGGTAATACGGAACATGCAGTCGAGGATGAGTTTTAGCTTGGGGATAGCCACCGCAGGATTCTGCACTTTGATTTTGTCAGTATTGGTTTCGAAGAAGAGCTTGTAGACCGACTCCTCATCGATAGGCACTGTTCGACGAAACGCCTCAAATGCCATGTCTTGCGGCCATGTCCGGGCGTCTGGCACTTCAATGTTGGGAGCGTTCATACCTGACTCGTTGCTGCTTTACTGTTCTGGAAGGCCATCAGCCCTCCCCTTCAGGCGGGTTCGAGTGCGCGCACTTGGTGCTACTATAAACCAGAACGACTTGACGAGCGAGCGCTCGCTCGCTTATTCTGCAAAAATAGCGACGGCGCGCAGTCATCTACAGTGAATCGACGCGAGCCAGTTCCCCTTCATCCTTAAAATCCGAAGTACGTGCGGAGAAATGCATGCAGGACCTGACAGGTAAAACGGCGGTTATTAGCGGCGCAGCTGATGGCATTGGCCGTACTCTTGCTAAAACGCTTGGTCACGCGGGAATGAACATCGTCATCGCTGATATTGAGGCCGAGCAACTTGCGACGACAGAACAGGAACTCATCGAGGAGGGGATTACCGTGCTAGCGGTGGTAATGGATGTCGCCCTGCCTGGCGATTGGCAACGCACGGCGGATGCAGCCTGCAAAAAGTTCGGCAACGTGCACATGCTGATCAACAACGCTGGCGTCGCCGGTGGCATCGGCGCTATTGAGACGCTGGATGACGCCGACTGGCGATGGACCATCGACGTCAATCTGATGGGCGTAGTCTACGGCGCGCACACGTTCATTCCGCTGATAAAGCAGCATGGAGAAGGTGGCTGGTTGATCAATGTCGCCTCCATGGCAGGCATGGCCGGCGCTCCTCTGGCGGGCGCCTATACAGCCACCAAGGCAGCAGTGGTCGCGCTGTCAGAGTCGTGGGCAGAAGAACTAGGCAATCAGGGCATCCATGTTTCTGTGCTGGCTCCCGCTTTCGTCCGTACCCGCATCCACAAATCCTATCGCAATCGTCAGGCAAGGTATGCGAGTGACGTGGCACCTACGCCCGACGTACTGCCAGTGGCCAGCGCTACCTCACAGGCCGTTGAAAACGGTATCGATCCCGACATCGTCGCTAAACGAGTACTCGAGGCTCTGGAAGCAGGCGAGTTCTATATCTTTACCCACCCGAATTTCAAGCCGGTCACCGACCAGCGCTCTGCCGCCATCAGCTCCGCTTTCAAACATGCGGCTGAGAGTCCCCTGCTGGCAGAGATCAAGGATCAGCCTCTCGTGACATTTCACAAAACCTAGCGTCGTAGACGGGCTCGAAGGTTATCTGCTTCAGCCCCCAATAGCTTCAGACTCAGCCACACGCGGAGTAAAGCTACATTCGAACTCTGAAAGTGACAGCTTTCGATACGCCAGCAGATCCTCTGGCTCCTCTTATAGAATAAGGGGTCGCCCGCAAAGTGTGGTCGCCGTTTTCCAGCTCGATGGGTCGCAAACCTCCGTCAGCGTTTGCGCCGGTAAGAGCAAAGGGAATTACTCCGTCGTCGTGGCGAATATTGCTCTCGGGGCTAGCTAAATCGAACCGCACATGACGGACTACGCCTCTGTGTCTCACGCGTATCGAATAGTTTTCAGGCAAATCCCCGGCCAATATTAAGTCGCCACTTCTGATGTTCTTTACGAAGCGACCCGTGTCGGTATCGACCAAGTAGAAGCTGTACACTTTCGATTCAAGATTGCCTGCTTCAAAGGCACCCATATCGCACCGCCCAGGTTGCTCGGAGTTCAATGTTTGTCCGCGAGGTACTCCGCGCTGGTCATACTGGCTGCAACTTTCGTTGCCAGAACCCGGGCGTCGGTTTGCACCACCATCGAGTGCGGGACTGTTTGGCAATAGCGAATGAACGAGAGTGTTGCCCAGATGCTCTTCCAGTGGTCCGAGCCGTGCTTCGACGCCGGTACTTCCGGATACTGTACTAGACGTAAATTCACAGGTATTACGTGTTATCAAGCTATAGCGGAACGCAGACACCCGCCCGGCACAGTCACGCACAAACTCGCTTCCACGACCGATACGTACCGTATTTCCCGAAATGATCGAGTTGTTGACTTCAGTGCCATTGCTAAATGCTAACAGGCCAGCTCTCTTCGAAAAATCCAAGATTTGAACATAATGGTTCTTCTAGCGTTTTAGATTTATCTGTAGGCCCCACTACATATCGACCTGTTACAAGCAACAGAAACCGGACATAATTTATTCGAGGTTTTACAATTAAGATTGGTGCGCACGCTACGTTCTCACGGCTAACTGCCATGGCGGACAAGTAACCAGACGCTGTATAAGAGGGTGCAACCAATACACCGGTCGAAGGTCGATATAACATTTTTAGGCGGGAGGCCGTTGTTAACTATTCTGCATTGAGGAGAGATGCCGAGTTGATTCTGTCGGCATTATTATATCCAAATATTTAACAGAAGCATCGACGAGCAGAAGATAGGATGGCCAAATATCTCGATATCATCACATGGGGTGGCGGGCACATCGTCAACACTGCGTCGATAGCCGGCCTTGATCCGGGCACGGGTCCATCCATCTGTTGGCCGAAACCCTCGCATCGCTGAGACCACTGGAGCAAAGTTGGTGCGCCAGCGCGAACCGGCCTGCGGTCAGTTGTTATTTGTATTTCCTGTTACTTGGCAACGAGTGAATAGCCGGCGCGGGGAAAATGAGCGTGCAGCTTTCCTAATTTTAGATGGTCACGCGCGAGCATAATTCGCTCCTCTGTAACTGCTGCCTAAGTTCCCGTGGTCGGGTAGGAACCCAACGCGGCTAAACTTTCCCTGTACGTGGCCTGCGCGCTGTATCTGGTTTATTTGGCTCCAAATATTGCTGTCGTCATAGTCATCTATTTGTTCCCCCATTACGGCGCTTGGCAGCTTAATGTCAAAGGTCCCGGCATGGAAAAAACTGAACAAAAATGGATCGCCGGCTTTTGGCGAAGAATCGGCGCGTCGATGATCGATACCGTCATTCTCGCGGCTGTCGGTTTTATTTTAGGCCTTGTACTCGAAAGCACATTCGTTGCAATGGGAGCACGGGCACGCCTGGTTGGTTTTTTGGTTTCTCTGATCTACTTTGATGTAATGAACAGTGTGCTTACAGGTGCGCAAACGCCTGTCAAAAAAGCGTTAAAGCTACGTGTTGTAACTTCCTCGAACGAGTCGATTAGTTTGGCGAGATCTATGGCACGCTATGTTGTGCTTGCTACCCCATTTTTCATCAGCGATATAAACCTTGAGAATAACCCTCTATTCCCCTACCTGTTTTATCCCTTGTCGTTCATTATTTTTGGCGGCGGGTTGTCAACAATGGGGTTTGAAGTCCAAACAGCCCAAAAGTTGCGCTAAGCCTTTTCAAAGATCGGATCCATTTGATTCAATGGTCTGAGTTCTCCGTTCTTGATGCGCTCGGCCAATACGAAAGAGAAACGTACAAGTACGTTAAGGTTCCTGTGTGTCAGGAGCGACAGCCTGGCTTCATCCTCCTCTCTCACATGCTGGAACGGCTGCAGATGATCAAGAGCAGCTTGCATGTAAATGGTATTCCATAAGACGACGGTATTGGTGACCAACCCCAGTGCACCCAGCTGATCCTCCTGGCCTTCGCGATACCGTTTGCGGATTTCACGCCGTTGTCCATGACAAATTTTTCGGGCCACACTGTGGCGACTTTCACCAGGATTCAATTGTGTCAGTATACGGCAACGATAGTCTTCGTCATCGATGTAGATGAGCAGGTAAATGGTTTTATTGATACGCCCGGCTTCGATGATGGCGAGTGCCAGACTGGAAGGCCGCTCGCTTTTGAGTAAAGAGCGTATGAGTTCAGACGCTGGTATCGTGCCGAGTTTCAGCGAACCGCCAATCCGCAGCATGTCCTGCCAATGACGCTCGATGCGCCCGGTCTTCGCAAAACTGCGTGCCAATTCATCAAGCGGTCCATAACTAGCGTCTCGATCGACAGGCCACAAAACAGATTCACCGGCATCTGCCAAACGCGGCGAAACATCGGAGCGCAGCGACGCAGGGTTTTTGTTTCACTCGCTTTTGTCAGTGTTCGTCAACTGACTTTGTTTTTTTCTCATCGATTCTCCCTTTAGTTTAAGCTTGTTGGCGTTGTGCACGAGTCGATCCAGGATGGCGTCATTAAAACACTCGCGGATTACAGCCAGTATGGGCGCTTTATCGTTTTCGCAGGCCTGGGGAAACGGGCTTGACATATCACAAGTGCCAATTGTACAAATACGTTAAACTGCAGCAAATTAATGAAGGAAGTATCACAATGCCAAAACAACATATCGAAGGCCTGCTTACCCAGCTGCATGAGAAATTTGCAGACGGCGACACCAGTCCCCAGCAGGAAGCCATGCTGGCACAGATGCAAAGCCAGCTTGCTGAATGGGAAGGCCCCAAACCCTCAGGCGATTTCACTGAAACAGCGGAACTTTTATTGCAGGAAATTGAAGACGAACATCCCAAAGCTGCCAGGATCATTCGCGAAATCATCAATACCCTGGGTAATATCGGTGTATAAGTAAAAGGCTATCTATTGCTTGCGCAGAAATTACAGTTTGTGCGCTGTCGATTCGTCCCCGCAGTACGGGTAACCGTCCGTGTTGAAGTGTTTCAAAGCGTCAACACCCTCGATCCGGTTCTGAATGATCCATGCTGCCATTTTGCCTCTGCCTTGCTTGGCGAAAAAGCTCAGCACTCGATATTTACCACTGCTGTAATCCTTGAATACCGGCTGCATAGTCTCCTGTCGCTCCTGAAAAATATAATCGTACTGTTTTTTTGCTCACTCTTTATCATCACGTTCATGCTGTAATTCTCGCGTAACGACGCTGCAGTCCATCGACTCGGGGTAACGCGATAATGTTACCCATCTCAAGCGGTTCAACAGCTCGGGTTTCAGGCGGATCTTCGTTCAATGATAAATGCGTTTTGCAATTATGATAATAGCTGAAGTACTCGCGACGCATTCTGCCTAGATGTCGCTCTTTGAGAACAATGATCTGATCCAGGCAGTCTCGGCGTATTGATCCGATTACACGTTCACAAAAGGGATTGTGCCATGGCGAGCGAGGAGCCGTGACAACCGCGTCGATACCCAGGCTCGTGATGCGTTGTCGAACGGTCTCACCATGGAGGCACTCATGATCCCGCAACATATAGTTTGGTGCCGTATCCCACGGAAACGCTTCCACCAGCTGTTGAGCTGTCTATTGGGCAGTGGGATGTTCGGTCACATTGAAGTGCACAATGTGACAACGGTCATGGCTGAGCACGATAACCACATAGAGAATCCGAAATGTGGTCGTCGGAACGGTGAAGAAATCTATCCCAGCGACACAATCGGCATGGTTTTCGAGAAATGTTCTCCAGGTCTGCGATGGTGGTTCTTGCTGACGAACCAAATACTTTGAAACCGTCGCCTGAGAGATATCGATGCCAAGCTTGAGCAACTCCCCGTGGATTCGAGGCGCTCCCCAACCGACTTTCGCTGACTGCATTTGTCGGATGAGCTTGCGTATGTCTTTATCAACGGACGGTCGACCGACGTGCTGGCGACGACTTTTCCACGTCCAGTAGCGTCGAAAACTTTTTCGATGCCAGCGCACGACGGTATCGGGGTGCAATGTATGCAACATCGCCCGCCATCCTTCGACATATTTCGAGAACAGGATCCAAAACAAGCAGTCGACAGGCGATACCCACGGGTGCTTCACCGAAGGTTCGAGCTTTACGAGCTGCTGGCGTGGTGCCAGATTCTCCAGTGTCAATTGACGGCGTGACTTGCATAAAGACCGACCCGTTTGGAGTACCACAGACAGTCGATTAGGCACGTTGGCCATGTTTCAGCAACTACGCGGAAAGGTCAATAATTTCAAGCCGATCTGACTTTCACAAGGCACAGGTTCCCAGGTATCCCTCCAGCAGGCAGAGTTGCGCGCTAATGGTTTGCGGCGTCAGGTTCGGCCCTTCGCACGCACGGGCAACACCACCTTCGTTGGCCACCGTCCAGAAGTAGCGCAGCTGCTTATGGATAATCAAAGTGTTTGAATCACTTCGTATTTTACGAATGGTAGGCTAATTATAATCGAATATTATTGTCTGTATAAATCAGATAGTCTATTTGCTATTGGATATGTCAGAGGGTGTATTTTGTGAAAAACTCAGTAACTATGGCTGCACGCCGACCTCAAACAGCCACTCTCGTCACCAACAGGGTAGTCCGCAACACCTATATGTTGCTATCGATGACCCTGCTGTTCAGCGCTCTGACTGCCGGGGTGTCGATGGCGCTGAACTTGCCCCATCCGGGGCTGGTACTCACGTTGGTTGGCTATTTCGGTCTTCTTTTTCTGACTGCGAAGTTTCGTGACCGCGCTTTGGGTCTCGCCTTTGTGTTCGCCCTCACCGGCTTTATGGGTTATACCCTGGGGCCGATTCTGAATAACTATCTGGCCATGCACAACGGTGGTGAACTTGTCATGCTGGCCATGGGCACTACCGCTGTGATTTTCCTCGGCTTGTCTGGTTATGCACTAACGACTCGCAAAGATTTCAGTTTCATGGGCGGCACTTTGATGGTCGGCATTCTGGTGGCCTTTCTAGCCGGCCTGGCGGCGGTGTTTCTCGAAATGTCGTCTCTCGCGCTGGCGGTGTCATCGATGTTCGTGCTACTCATGGCAGGTCTCATCCTGTATGAGACCAGCGAAATCATCCATGGTGGCGAAACCAACTACATCATGGCGACCGTCACGCTGTATGTTTCGATTTTTAACCTCTTCACCAGCCTGTTGCACCTATTGGGGTTCATGAGAAGTGATGAATGATTGGCGCACCATTTTGAAACGGAGCAATTTTGCATGACGCACTTGACGACACTCGAAGACCTCAAAGAACATATTGCTTTGCTGGCGAGAGTAGAACAGTCGGATGCCCCTTTTATTAGTTGCTACTTCAACCTCGAAAACGAGCAGCCGCGCTGGCGTGACGTGCTCGAAGAACGCGCCAGCATCCTGCGACGCATTTTCAAGGGCGACGACCGCTCACACTTGGAAAAAGTGCTAACCAACATTGAATCGTGGCTGGCCTCTAATGTGCTGCCTGAGGCGAAGGGCGTGGCAATCTTTGCCCGCAGTATTTTCGGAGGCAGCTTTATGTTGCCGATGCAATTTGCAGTCGCGCTGCCCAACCTGGTTGCGATCTATCCCACGCCCAACATTTACCACCTGATGGAACTCAAGGACAACTACCATCGCTACATTGTTATGATTGCCACAACGGACTGGGCTCGTATTCTGGAGGTGAATCTTGGCGCAGCGACGATTCGAGCCTGGATAAACGAGCCTGACCTGCGCATGCGAGTGGAGCAGGAGTGGAGCCGTTCACACTTCCAGGTTCACCAGCCCCACCGCGGCGAGCGTTTTGTGCAAGAAAAGATCGCTGTACTGGAGCAATTGATGCAGTACGGTGGACACACGCACCTGATTTTGGCAGGTGACCCCAAGATAACCCAGCGCGTCTACCGCGCACTGCCACAGGAACTGCTGGACAAGCTGGTGGACATTGTCCCGGCTGACGCAGGCGATCAGCAGAGCGACGTTGTAATGGCGACGTTGGCCAGCTTCATCTGCCACGAAGAGCAGGAATCCCGTTCAGTGGCCGACCGATTGATCGAGGGGCTGCGCAGGCAGAATCTGGCAGTAGCGGGTTCGGCGGCCACACTGGATGCGCTGCGTTGGGCTGATGTGGACACACTGGTTATGGCCCGCGATTATCAGCCCGATCCCGGCTGGGAATGCGCTAGCTGTAAGGCTGCTGGCACGGAAACCCCGGACACGGCGACCTGTTCGCATTGTGGTGAAGCTGCCGTGCGGCCGCTGGATTTGAAGGAAAAATTACTGCGCTTGGCCGGGCAATTGGAGTGCCCGGTGGAGGTAGTGGAAAAGGCTGATGTATTATTGTCGCTCGGCGGCGTTGGCTGTCTGCTGCGTACCCACCTCGGCGCTCAGGCTACGCACCAGCTTTCCCCGGCCAGCAGACATTAAGCTATTTGCAAGCAACGATATTAGCTCGCGGCAAAAACCGGCGAATAGCGGAAGTCAATGTTTAAATGGCTGGCGAGCCCGGAGGCGTGGATAGCGTTAGCTACCCTAACCGCGCTGGAAATCGTGTTAGGAATCGATAACATTATTTTTATCTCAATTCTGGTAGGACGTCTGTCGCCGGAACAGCGTGCGTTCGCGAGAAAAACGGGCCTTGCCCTTGCAATGATCGCACGCCTGGTTTTGCTGTTCTCTATTGCCTGGGTGATGGGATTAACCGAACCGTGGTTCACAGTATTTGACAATGTGATATCAGGGCGTGATGTGGTGCTGATTGGTGGTGGCTTGTTCCTCCTGGCTAAGGCGACTCATGAAATCCATAACAGCCTGGAAGGCGTAGCAGATAATGGGACAGTGATTGTGGCTGCCAGTTTGGGAATGGTGCTGGCGCAGATTGCGATTCTTGATATTGTTTTTTCGCTGGACTCGGTGATAACTGCGGTCGGACTGGTTGAGCATGTTTCGATCATGGCGATCGCTATCATTATCGCGGTCGTCGTCATGTTGTTAGCAGCAGAATCCATCGGAGACTTTGTCGATAAGCATCCGACAGTCAAAATGCTTGCCTTATCGTTTCTGATCCTGGTAGGCGTCACGCTGATGGCGGAAGGTTTCGATGTGCATGTGCCGAAGGGATATATCTATTTTGCGATGGCATTTTCGGTCGCGGTGGAGATGCTCAATATTCGGGTGCGTAGAGTCCGAACCGTGCCGGTCAAACTGCACAAGCCAATACGCGGCCCGGGTGCATGAACTGCTGATGGGGAGTAGTGCACGTAATTTATCCTTGGCCTTTGCAGCTTTAACCGCTGTGGCAGTGGAGACAACCGAGAACGGTTGTCCAACCCACGTTAAACTCTCTGTTTTGAAAGCTTTTCGCGCAGCAGAAATCAAGGCGTGGAGTGAACAGCATCTGACTCGTGGCAGCGCCATCACCTACGATGGTCCGGCCTGCTTCAGAGTATAAGCGGAATTAACGCCCCTTTTGCGCCCAGCAAACAACACCAGATCAAACCGGTTCGTAACCTTGTCAACGCAATCTTCAACTGTAACGAGCGCCATTAGGCGCTCCTGATTCTCTAAAAGTCGTGGAAAGAGCGCTGCATCTAGGGATAGCGCCGGGATTTGTCAAGAAAACTGGCGGTCTGCAGAACTAATATGGCAATCTAACCGATTGTTGTTCTTACGCTAATATCCTATGCGAAATACCATGAGTGACGCGGCCCCAAAAGGTTTTGACGATAGTCGCTGGTTTGATGTCGGGGGAAATAGATTAAGGGTGATTCACAGCGCCTCCGAACGCCTAAAAACATTAGTAGAACTCATCGAAAGTGCAGATAAATCGCTAAAAATATTTTTTTATATGTTTGAAGCAGACAGCATTGGGAAGACGATACTCAACACCCTGATCACCGCATCTGAGCACGGAGTTGATGTTAGCCTGATCGTCGATAGTTTCGGATCCAACGGAGCACCAAATAACTTCTTTGATCCTTTCAAACAGGCTGGCGGGACATTTGCGATATTTAGCCCGCGCTTCTCCACCAGCTATTTCGTTCGCAATCATCAAAAAATGATCATCGCCGATGATACGCGGGCCCTGATCGGCGGCTTCAATATTGCCGATCAATATTTCGACCAACACCCAGGTGATGAGCGTGCGCGTGATAACGAAACTAGCTGGGCCGATATTGGATTGATACTGGATGGCCCCGAAGTGAGCAGGTTAAGTGATTATTATGCAGCGCTTTTTCGGTGGGTGCATGATGAGAATGGCAATATTCGTTCCTTGCGTAAGATGATAAAAAAATGGCCGGCGGACAAAGGGCAGTTTCGCTGGTTGCTCGGGGGACCGAGTAACCGGCTCAGCTACTGGGCAAGGTCGATCAAGAAGGACCTGGAAAAGGGAAAGCGGCTGGATCTGGTCAGTGCCTATTTCTCGCCTGGTCAGGGCTTGCTTAGGCGTATTGCCAGGCTCTCCAAACAGGGAGGCATTAGCCGACTAATCCTAGCTGGAAAGACAGACAACGGTGCCACAATAGGAGCCAGTCGCCTACTTTACGGTTTCCTGCTTAGAAGGAACGCGCGCATCTACGAATATCAACCTAAGCGCTTGCACTGCAAATTAGTCATTGTGGATGACGCGGTATATATTGGGTCGGCTAATTTTGATCTGCGCAGCCTTTTCATAAATGTCGAAATGATGCTGAGGATTGAGGACAAACAATTTGCCGATCACGCCCGAAAACTGGTCAACACATTGGCGGAACAATCGCTGCCCATCAGCATGGAGTTGCACAAAAAAAGACGGGGATTACTCAACCGGTTACGCTGGACCTTGTCTTACTTCTTCGTCAACACCCTGGACTATTCAGTTACTCGCCGATTCAATTTCGGAGTAAAAAAATAGGCTGCAGTGACACCAGATGGGCGGCGTGCCGATCAAGCGTCAACATTTTGTAGCAGGTGCAGAATTGTTCGTCGCTAACCCGGGTTTTGCCCCTGTTCAGCAACCCAAGCTTATCTACAATGCTTGGTTAGATAAATGGTAGCCACACAAGCTACCACTGCCTGCATGGCGCTCAACCAGCAGCTAATATACTGGTTCATGCTCTACCCAATGCGCGTCAGATACCAGACAGATACCGCCCGACTCAGCCAGCAAAGGACGAACATGGTCGATAATTTTCTGCGCGATTCTCTCATCGTCGCAGGCCACAATGAACACACAATTGGTCGATACGCCGGTTACTTCATCGGCACGCCTTAGTCCGCGATCACCCCTGCCGCTAGCGCTGTCGATCAGCGTATAACCGGGTACTGCTAAATCTACCAGCATCTGCGCCACTCGCGGCGCGATCGGCTTCTCGATGACAATTTCAATACGTTTACACGCCTTCATTAATCCAACTCTCTACAGTAACCAATTTACTGCTTTGTGGTACAAGGGGATGCCAACTATCAAGTTGAATGGGAATGTGATGGCCAGCGACATAGGTAAATACACGCTCGGGTTGGCTTGCGGCAGCGAAAGGCGCATTGCGGCGGGCACTGCGATATAGGAGGCACTTGCACACAGTACAACCAGCAGCAAGCTGTTGCCTTCGTTCATTCCCAGCAGCCATGAGATAAATAGGCCGATAGCGGCGTTGATGAGAGGCAGGCTCAGTCCCCACAGCAACAGCTTAAAGCCAATCATCGAGCCCCCATTGGCTGTCATATCTCTGATTCTGCGCGCTGCGACAATACCCATGTCCAACAGGAACAAGCACAATACGCCGATGAACAGACTCTTGATGAACGGGCTGACTTGAACCATGCCTGCCGGCCCGGCCAACCAGCCTGCTACGAGGCTACCGAGTATCAGCAGCACCGAACCGTTGACTAATGACTCGCGTAGTAAGCCAGCAAAATTAGGTTTGCGACTGCTGCCACTGCGCTCGGGGTTGTGCAACGAATACAACACCAAGCCAGCGACAATGGCAGGTGACTCCATCAGCGCCATCGCCGCTACCATGTAGCCGCTCCATTCGACGCCGATAGCGTCCAGATAGCCGATGCTGGTAACGAATGTGACGGCACTGACTGAGCCGTAAGTAGCCGCGGTTGCGGCCGCGTCGGCGGCTGACAGGCTTCTCCGCAGCCAGAAAAACACGTACAGCGGAATCGCCGCAGACAGCACCATGGCAACAACCAGGTCTCTGATAATGACAACATCGAATGTGCTTTCCGATATGGCCACGCCGCCTTTGAAGCCGATCGCAAATAACAGATACAGCGACATGAATTTTGCCGCCTGATCCGGAATGTCAAGGTCTGAACGAACCCAGACAGCAAATGCCCCTAGCATAAAGAACAGTAAGGGCGGGGAGCTGAGGTTGGTTAAAAACAGGCTATTCAACCTCGAGGTCTACAACGCTTGCTCTTGCTCAAGCCGCTGGGCTTTCGCTTTCACTGCCTCAGACAGCGCAAATTTGTACTCGCGTAGTCGCGCCCGCAGCGAGGAATCAGAAATCGCCAGCATCTGTGCTGCGAGTAGTCCCGCATTCTTGGCGTTGTCGATTGCTACGGTGGCAACCGGTACGCCCGCCGGCATTTGCACGATCGACAACAAGGCATCCTGGCCTTGCAGCTTGGTGGCGCTAATGGGCACACCGACTATGGGTAAGGTACATAGCGCGGCAAGCATACCTGGCAGGTGTGCCGCTCCGCCCGCACCCGCAATGATGACACCGCAGTCAGAATGCTCGGCACGTTGCGCGTATTCGAACAATAAGTCCGGCGTACGGTGAGCGCTGACGATGCCCAGCGTAGCGGGCACATGTAGTTCATCCAAAATATCTTTTGCCTGGCGCATAACACCCAGGTCAGAGTCGCTGCCCATAACAATGCCTACCCACTTGGTCACGCAACGCACTCCTGCGGCTGCGTAAGTTCGGCGTGTTTCAGCTCGGCATGCGTGCGTGCCTCGTCTACGGTTGGCGCTAGCACCGTTAAGTGACCCATTTTTCGGCGTAACCGGGGTTCTTCTTTTCCATACCAATGAACAAACAAATCTGAAGCAACTTGCTCGCGCACAAAACCCTTCAAATTGGCAGCAGGCATATTGTCTTGCTGGACAATGTTTTTCATTGCTGCGGGGATGCGCTGTTCGGTTGAGCCCAGTTCGAAACCGCAAATAGCACGTACGTGCTGTTCGAACTGCGACGTTTGATTGGCTTCGATCGTCAGGTGGCCGGTATTGTGTACCCGCGGCGATATTTCGTTAACCAATAGATTCTGTTTGCGGGTAACAAACATTTCAATGGCGAACACGCCAACGCCGTCTAGCCGCGCGACGATATTACGGCCCAGCTGCTCGGCTCTGGTCCTGACTTTGCCATTCAGCGTTGACGGAGAAGAGGCTAGATCAAGTTGGTGCGCAGACGGATCGGCATTCGTATCCACAACCGGGTAGCATTTCATCTCGCCTTGCCTGCTTCTGGCGACGAGTACCGATATCTCCCGTTCATAATTCACGGCTTCTTCAACAATACTGGCGCCCGGCCATAGACGATGCTCGTCAAGCGCTGTTAGCTGCTGAACACCGCGCCCGTCAAATCCACCCTTACATGCCTTTTGAATGAACGGTGATCCGCACAGGCGGATAATGTCGGCAAACGCCTCGTCACCCGAACACAGCATAAACCGCGCAGTCGGCAGGCCATTGTTCAGTAGCCACTGTTTCTGTTTGGCTTTGTCCTGCAGCAGCGCCACTACATCGGGATGCGGAAAGACGCCACCAGCCTCCCGGAGTGCGCAGTTCGAAAGCAGCTGCAGCACTTCTGAGTCAATATCCTCTCGCTCAAAGGTAACAACATCAGACGCCAACAGCAGTTCACGCGTGGCGGTTAAACTCGACAGCGGGGCGATGATTGCATTATCGGCGACCGCAACTGCCGGATCAGTCGGCGACTCTGCTAATACCGTTGTTTGCAAGCCAAGTTGCCTGCTAGCCTGGCACAAATAAGCAGCAAGTTGGCCGGCGCCAAGGATCCCAATCGATGTTGGTTTAGGCATCGTCACCACCTAGTGAGCCCAATAAATGCAATAAGCTGGTGAACAGGTTAAACACGCTGACAAACCACGTATTGCCAGCCACTGCATTTACTCGTCTGTTTGGTCTCATCATGTTCTCCAGCAGGTTTCCAGGCAGATATTCTAATGAAACTTCCTATCCATACAATTCGAAGATTTGGAGATAAAGCATCGAATATTGCGATGCCAGCGGTCGAGTATTACGAGTCGGCGAGCGCATTCGGTAATTCAAGTTGAGCCGCCAGATTCGCTGAGTACGTCACTTTAAAAGACGTTTGTAGCGTGCCATTGAATCGGAATAATCGAACTACCAAATAGCGCGCTAGTCAGTCGAAAATTCGGAAAAAGCGATCACTTCCTTAGAAATAACTGCGTTAGTTACACGCGAATATTCGGTAGAGTAGCGCCATTAAACTACCTGCGTATAAGTCAATACTATGTTGCATGTGCACCTTGGAGAAAACCTAGAATCGACGTGGCGCGATATAGTGGATAGAGAACTCGATCTTTCGCTGCTGCGTCTCGACCAGAAAATATATAGTCTTAGTTTGTCGCTCAATCACCGTAAAGGACGCGACACAGAATCCAACGGTTTCCTGTGCGCAGTAAAACTTTTCAATTCCGGTGAGATGATTAGCGACTTCGAGGTAGTCCACAATGATGGCCGTTTCGCTGTTCGACAAACCTTAGCGCGTGCGCGCCGCACTCTGGCCAGACGCGAGGGCTTTTGTGCAAATACGTCTGCCTCTAATCGAACAGCGTCTGGCGTGCTACTTCGGTAATGCTCACCACAGCGGGGTGTTTTATTTTCCTTTCAGGTGAAATGGCATAATAAGTTTCCTTTACTGACTCGGCAACGCCGATGCTTCGTACATGGTACATACGTTCGACCTCAGTCGTGATCGCGGCTGGTGCCGGGAAAACGCCTGTGCCAGCTTCGCCAAAGGCTTTCATTAGTGCGCTGTCGTCAAACTCGGCGACGATCGTTGGTGCAACGCCGATTTGATCAAACCAATCGTCCAGTCCACGGCGCAATTCAGTGTTTGGCGAAGGCATCAGCAGGCCGATTTCTCCAAGCGAGTGGGGAAATTTTTTCATCAAACGGTGAGCGACTCTTGGCTGCGCAAAAAAGGCAATGGGACTTTCGCCGAGTAGGTGATTGAATGCCTTAACGTTGAGGCCGGTGGGCACTGGTCGATCGGATATGACGAGATCTAGCTTGTGAATCGCCAAATCGGCAAGTAAAGATTCAATGCGATCCTCAGTACAGACAACTTTAAAATGCTCCTCAAGACCCAGCGCCGGTTCGACAATTCGGTATGCAATCAACTTTGCTATCGAGTTGACAATACCGATATGAAGCTCGAGCGGTGCACCTCGATCGCCGCTGCGCACCCTTTGTGCCAGCTCAGATCCAAGCGAGAATATTTCGTCGGCGTACTGATTGACAATCTGACCCAATTCCGTCGGCTCCAAGCCCCTGCCTACTCGCTGGAATAGCGGTTCACCAATCGATTCTTCCAGTAATTTCAGCTGGCCGCTGATCGTTTGCGGGGTCAGATGCAGCTTTTCTGCGGCGTTAGCGATGCTACCCTCGCTAACGACAGTCCAAAAATAAAGCAGGTGATTGTAGTTTAGATGACGCATACCGATGAGTTCTGGATGACAACCGAGGAGCGCTGGCGGTAGATACTGCCCTTTTCTCTGCGCACGAAAGACATCGCAGTTTACTTTATTTCCGAGAGTAACGCGGGGTTGGTGAGTAGCGTAGTGTATTGAAGTGGCTGCGCAGCAGGCAGCCGACGCCACCCAGTGACATCAGTACGTCGGACTTCTCCACCACTTCCACCGGATACTCCAATTGCGCAGCGAGGCGCAGCAGCGCTTCCTTAACATCCAGCGGTCGCACAGTGGCTTCGCCACACTTCGGGCATGTCGACGTCTCAGGGGCTTCTGTGCCGGCGGCTTCGCAGCTCGTACACGTCCACCCGGGATCGGGCTGATAATCACCAACCATGACCAGGCAATCCACCTCGCCCCAGCGCAGCGCGGCCAACGTGGCCGCCGAACCCGCTACTGCGAGATTATGGCCGCGCAAACCTTCGATCAGTTGTTCGGCAATTGAACTGGATTCCTGTTCTTCATGTGTGATGAAGCTGGACAAGGTAGCCATCACAACATCGGCTTGCTGATCGCGTGTGTTAGCCGGGATCGTATCCACGAGCTTGTCCGCCAGATCTTTGGGCAGTGCGTGTTGGACTCTTGCGGTCATTTGCGGATCGCCAGCCAGAATCAGGTGCGTATGCCCACCGGCTCGCATCAAGCGTTTCAATACAGTGATCTTTTCTTGCAAAAACCGATCGCCACGATTGGCCTGGTGAACCTGGAAGTGCGAACGGCTCCACTCCTGCGCCACCCGCGTGCGCAGGTCCGGCTCGTTTATCCAGGCGCGGATCGTCGCTGCGCCCAAATTCACCTCCAGGATACGGGCCCAGTCCGCTGTGGCAATCATAACAATGTAGCGGTGGTAGTTGTCCTTGAGTTCCACCAGGTGGTAGATGTTGGGCGTGGGATAGACTGCGATCAGATTGGGCAACGGGGCGGCAAACTGCATGGTCAGCATAAAGCTGCCGCGGGCAAAGATCGCCACGCCTTTTGCGTCGGGTAGTGGCTCGGAGGCTAACCAGGCCTCAATCTTGCCCAAAGCTTCCTCCAGGTCGACGCGAGCGCTGCCCTTGAAAACACGCCGCAGGATGCGAGCACGTTCGTCGAGCACGTCGCGCCAGCCGTTGCGCTCGTTTTCGAAACTGAGGTAGCAACTGATAAAGGGCGTGCCCGTCTCTTCAACCGTTGCCAACAGAGTAATATGCTGTTTGAGTTCGTCGAGGGTAGTTAGTTGAGTCATAGGAAGTACCGCGTACCGCGCGCCACTACTTGCCTTATCAAACTGCATAGGTCTCTCCGTTACTGGTTGACGAATGGCAATGCTATGTAAGTGTGACGGCCAAGAAAAGTCGATTAAACTTGCAATACGATTCGCAAATTACGAAGCTTTGATGCCTTATGGTGCAAAAACTGCAACGCGTGTTTTCCGTTTATGTCGCAAGCTGGTGGGCTTGAGTCTACCCTGCCATCTTCTGCAGGCGGCATTATCTTCTGCTGGGACATTTACGATTAGCGCTGTACTTCCACTAATAGTCGCTTGGGTTGTCCCTGAAACTCAACTTATAGCCTTTGTCGCTATCTCATCTCTAATCTTCCTGGCATTACTTGGAAGCCTTGCCGCAGGTGCCACCGGTGCAACAATATCAGTAGATGCATTCCGATTCACTTTTTGGGGTGCGCTTGCAATGGCGCTATCCGCTAGAGCTGGCCGAGTATTTGGTGTCGCTGCTTGATTTAATCTTCTTCAGTATGCCTTCACTGGCCGCTGTCAGAATTCACAAGATTATCTTAACCGTCCTACTCTTAGCTGGAACGCATCATTGCGTGAGGTAGCGTGCGATCAGGAATTCCTCCCTACACCGAGTACGCATTCTGATCGTGTCGAAAACTCCATCAACATGACGCATGATCAAACATTGGTGATTCAGCAAGGGCCAAACCGTGGTTTATGTTCGAGTGCCCCCGTAATGCCGATATCGGCATAACTCCCGCTGGTCCCTGTTGGGCTTGCAGGCTGAGCGCAACTTTTGGGCTGTTTGGACTTCAAACCCCACGATCTACCTGTATTTGTTTAACACGCGCACAAGGCAATCACTGCACGATATGGTGGTAGGTAGCTATGTGGTCAACATCCATGCGAGTCGCCAGGATGTCGGACCAATATGGAAACCCCATTTCATGGTGGCCGCAGGTCTGACTATAGCCGTAATTGCAGTTGTTTCTACTGTCACCATGAAACTGACTCGATCGGGAATGTTTAATGATTGGCTGGTGGTCAAAGAATGGCTGGAACATAAGGGCAGTGTCTGCAAGTTTGTGCTTAAGGACCGCTACTGGGCGGATCTTCAAAACCGCAGTGTCTAATGTGACGTCGTCTCGACGGTTCCGTCGCAAACGTCGTTCTATGTGGAGCGCTTCAAAAACCCGATGGCCACTTATGCAACATCGCACATATTATTGACGTAAGTTGTTGGATTTTTGTGCGCCGCGCCCTGGCACCCCTCCAGGTGATAGTGTGGTGTAACGACTAAAACGTATTTAATTGACATCGACGTCGTCAACATCGACCTGACCGGTCACACGCCGCCGCACCAATGACCAAACCATACCCGCTGTCAGCACACCAGCAACAATAAACATGCTCAGGTAAGTCACAACCCGCGCGCTATCTGTTGCGAGCAACTTATAATAAATCAGCGCCCACACAATGACGCCGAAAAAAGCCAGCGCAAGAACAAGCCCGAAAGGACCAAGTGATCTTCCCGTCGCGCGCAGGAACACTGTCCAGCAGATCAGCAGTAAGATACCTGCCAGCGCTTTTATCGGGTCGAATTCGTTCCAGTTGAGTACCGCCCAGTGATAGTAAGAGTAGCCTTCCGGATTATAGGTCGCGAAAACAAGGACAAGTGCAGCGACGAACCGCAGCACTACGCCAACAAATGATAATTCTTGTCTAGCCATAGCGCTTACTATACTCAGTCAATGCAGGAAAATGGAATTGGTATCTGCATGGATATCAGAATTGACATCCAGCGCACTACCCTCACTGCATTTTATCCAGTCCAAACGTGCTAGTAAAGTTATGGCTTGATTAAGTAGTGGACTGAGTCAATCTCGATTTTGAGCGGCTCTTCACACTTCATAACGCCGGCACGTTTTTTTTGCACTAGCCAAAGCGAATTCCGACATGCGAAGGATCTATTAGACACCGAGCGAATGCGCGCAAGAAATCGTTTTAATATTATTGGCAATTGCCCTTAGCCTAAGTAGGTCCTGGCCCTATGGGTTCTTGAAAAATCTCCAACGCCGTGCGCGCTGCAGTGTTCCACCGACCGACCGAACAGCCTTTTCTTACTGGTAAAGGCGTTGTAGAAACTTCCAGGTTTTAGCTAAGTGGCTTGCAACAGCTGGGACATTCCCGAAGCAACATAACCTTGTGACCAGAACAGCCGCATCGCCGCGTCTATCACATGCGTTTCATTAAAATCACGCTTGATCAACCAGACCAACAGCCATACTCGCGAGTGTCGGCGCTAGTGCTCCGTATTTAAGCGCCTTTGTACTGGAAGCATTGCCATCTACTGCGCGCTTTAGAACGCCCTGCAATATCGCTGCCAGGCGGAAAAAACTAAAAACCAGATAGAAGTTCCAGTTCGCAATACCTTCCAGTCCACGCCGTTCACAATACTGGGCCACATAATCCTCTTCCGAGGGAATACCCAGCTGTGAACGATTCACATTCCCAAGACCCGGAATAGCAGCATCCTGATCCAGGCGTAACTGCATACATTGATACGCCAGATCCGCATAGGGGTGGCCCAGCGTCGATAGCTCCCAATCAAGCAAGGCGATGGCTTTGTTCTCCGTTGGATGCAATATTAAATTATCGATGCGGTAATC
>RCMY010001630.1_pt1 | contig 21156 bp, 21 predicted proteins | sample 2041341 | NCBI WGS metagenome assembly RCMY01 (sample SAMN09708234, study PRJNA481090) | Marine sediment metagenome, whole genome shotgun sequencing project.
GTACGCGGGATACACAACAGCGAGGTAAAACCGCACCGCATTCCGAAATCCGTAGGGGCGGAGCGAACGTTCAGTGAAAACCTAAGCAGTGAGATTTTTATGCTGGAACGCTTGGATCATATCGCCGAAGAACTGGAGCGCAGGCTGAAAAAATCGAAAATTGCGGGCAAGACGGTGACGCTAAAAATAAAGTACAGCGATTTTACGCTGAACACCCGCAGCAAGACTTTGTCCTATTTTATTGCCGATAAAAACCTGATTCTAAAAACGGCCAGGGAGCTTTTATATCAAGAAGAGCTTCAAAATTCCGTGCGATTATTGGGAATTTCGTTAGCCAATTTGAATATGGAGGACAAAAAAACGAAGCAAAAGGAAGGAACGATTTTAGTGCAGCTGAAATTTGATTTTTGAGCTGACGGGATTTGATGCGATTAGCCCGAAAGGTTTAAGTTCTAGGGACAGGAGAGTGTCAGTATTGAACTTCGAAGTAAAATCAGAAGTAAGCCATTGACAGCCTTACCGTATATCAGGCCGCTGACGTCTTGCCTTCTTTTCCGCAGTCTTCTTCTTTGATTTCAAGCGTTTTTCAATGGCGGACCTCTTCGGCTTGGTCTTACGCCTTACTTTAGGAACTCGCAGACCTATTCGCATGGTATCTAGAAACCTTTTTATGACCAGATCTTTGTTTCTGTGCTGGCTTCGGGTTTCGTCGCAAGACAGATTTAGTATGTCATCTTTGGTTAGTTTGTTGCCGAGTTGACGGTAGATACGCTCCTTTTGATTTTGGGACAGCGCTTGCGAATTTTTGATATCAAAACTTAGTTCGACCTTGGTAGAGACCTTGTTCACATGTTGACCTCCCGCACCACCGCTTCTGACGGCCTTAAAATCTAATTCCTGTATGGCTACCGCTTTGTTCATGATAAGGTGTCGGCCATTCTTTGGTTGATAGTTTCAATTGAAATGTTCAGAAAAACCACCTTGCCACTTTCAAGGGGCGTGTTGTGGTGAAAATAAATATCCTGGCCTTCATATATTCCGACAATCATAAAGTAATTGCCCATATAATAGGCGCCTTTTACGACAACTTCTAGTCCCGACCGCCCCGAAACCTTGAATTCATGGGCGTAAACGATGATGCGCCGTTTGGTATCGGCATAGGATTTTACGATGTTGATGGGAATCTTATTGGCCTCACCGAACAATGAGGCGATATAGATGTCTTTGGGATGTTGATAAAGATTTTTAGGGGTATCCTTCGCGAGAATATATCGGTCTCTTAGCACAACGACGCGATCGGCAAAAGGCAGCATATCGTTATGATCGTGGGTGGCGGTCAACACCGTTATGTTGTTGCGTTTCAAATAACCGAAAAGGTTTCGCCGTAACTCGTTTTTTCGGAAGTTATCGATGTGGCTAAAGGGTTCATCGAGCAATAATACTTCCGGTTCTTGTGCAAGCACGCGGGCGAGTGCCACCCGTTGCTGTTGGCCGCCGCTAAGATACTGCACCTTAGTATCGGCGAAATCGGTCATTTCGATCAGTTCCAATAATTCAAGACTGCGGGCATGCATCACTTCGGGTTCAAAAACAGAAAGAAATTCACTTATGTTCTCCGCGACCGTGGTATAGGGCATCAGGTCAAGATCTTGGGAAAGATATTTCATAAATGACTCTCCCGGCACTAAATTATGCAGCGGACCTAGCACCTGGGTGTCGTTCCAATAGACCTCACCGACCTTGATATGCAGCAGGCCATATATGATTTTCAGTAGCGTACTTTTACCGCAACCGCTCTCGCCGATAATCGAAATGTGCTCACCCTTGGACACTTTTAGATTGATATTCTCCAATACGGGAATATCGTTGTCATAGGCAAAGGAAACATGGTCAACTTGTAGCATACTAGGATGATCTTTGGAACTGTTAAAAATCCGTCCCTACAAGAAACGGATTTTCCATTGAAATTTCGATGTTCAAAAGCTTATTCTTTGAACGCTTTCAAAACGCCCTGATTCGGCAGTTCGCGGAATCCCATGTTGTAAAAGGTGAAGCCGAAGATGTCGGCATATTGCTCGATGGTCTTACTTACGGGCGTTCCCGCGCCATGACCCGCATTGGTCTCGATACGAATCAGGGTTGGATTGTCGCCCGTTTGGTTTTCCTGTAATTCGGCAGCGAACTTAAAGCTGTGGGCAGGTACGACACGGTCGTCATGGTCCCCAGTAGTTACCAAGGTTGCCGGATACGCGACACCTTCCTCAATATTGTGAACGGGAGAATAGCCCTTAAGGTAGTTGAACATTTCTTTAGTGTCTTCGGCGGTCCCATAATCATAGGCCCATCCCGCACCGGCTGTAAAGGTGTGGTAACGTAGCATATCTAAGACGCCTACTGCAGGGAGCGCCACTTGCATCAAATCGGGTCGTTGGGTCATTGTCGCTCCCACCAAAAGGCCGCCGTTACTACCACCACGGATAGCCAAGTAATCGGATGCCGTGTATTTATTATCAATGAGGTATTCAGCCGCTGCGATAAAATCATCGAAAACGTTCTGTTTCTTCATTTTGATACCCGCTTTATGCCATTTCTTACCGTACTCGCCACCTCCACGGATGTTCGGCACAGCGTAGATACCGCCCTGTTCCATCCAAACGGTGTTGGCGATGCTGAAAGAGGGCGTAATACTGATGTTAAAGCCCCCATAGGCATATAAGAGGGTCGGATTTTTACCGCTTAGTTCCAATCCCTTTTTATGGGTAATGATCATGGGAATTTTCGTGCCGTCCTTGGAAGTATAAAAAACTTGTTTGGACTCGTAATCGTCGGATTTGAAGTCGATTTCCGGTTTCCAATACAGGTCGTATTCGCCGCTATCCACGTTGTATTTATAGGATGATCCAGGTGTGATATAATTGGTAAAAGAGAAGTAGAAGTCCTTGTCCTCTTTCTTCCCGCCAAATCCGGAAGCGCTACCTACGCCCGGAAGCTTTATTTCCCGGATTAAGTTACCGTCATAATCGTATTGCATGACTTTCGATACCGCATCGACCATGTATTCGGTAAAAAAATAGCCCCCGCCCGTTCCCGGAGAAAGTACGTTTTCCGTTTCCGGGATAAAATCTGTCCAGTTTTCCGGTGTCGGTTGGGCAGCATCGACCGTTATTACTTTTTTGTTAGGCGCGTTTCTATTGGTAACGATGTAAAGTTTAGAACCTACATTGTCGATGAGGTAGTTATCCGAGTCCGTATCGGATACGATGGGAATGAGCAATCCGTTTGGATCTTGCAGGTCTTTGATAAAAAGTTTGTTTCCGGAAGTGGAGGTAGCTGCAGACAAGGTCAAAAAACGTTGGTCTTCGCTTACCGATGCCCCGATGTAGCGGTGTTTCTCTTCTGGCCGGCTTCCATATACCAATCGGTCTTCTTTTTGGGACGTTCCCAATTGGTGAAAATACACCTTGTGCTGGTCGGTCTTGGCGGAGAGTTCACTGCCTTCGGGTTTGTCATAACTGGAGTAGTAGAAACCTTCGTTGCCCTTCCACGCCAATCCGCTGAATTTGATATCCGTAAGGGTATCGGCTACGATTTCCATGGATTCCGTATCGATAACGATGGCCTTGCGCCAATCACTACCGCCTTCTGATATGAGATATGCGGCCAATGAACCGTCTTTGGTGAAGCTCAGTCCGGCAAGCGAAGTGGTACCGTCATCAGAAAAGGTATTGGGATCTAAAAATACCTCAGGACTTGCATCATCCTTTCGACGATAAACAACATATTGGTCTTGAAGTCCGTTGTTTTTGTAGAAATAGGTGTAATCGCCTTCCTTAAAAGGCGAACCTACTTTTTCGTAGTTCCAAAGTTTTTCCAACCTTTTTTTAAGGGCTTCTCGAAATGGAATTTTTTCAAGATATCCGAAAGTCACTTTGTTTTCGGCTTTCACCCAAGCTTCCGTTTCCGCACTTCGATCATCTTCTAGCCAGCGATAAGGGTCTTCAACCTCGGTATCGAAATAGATGTCAACGGAATCAACTTTTTTGGTATCAGGATAGTTCACGCTTATAGTTTCTTTTTGGGCTTTTGATAGGCTGGTAATCAAAAAAATTGCTGTAATTGCTGTAAATAAGGTCTTCTGCATAGTAAAAGAATAGATATCCACTAAAAATAGCCATATGAAATGGACATGTGTTTGGTTTTAACCTAACTTTTTGAAACCTGAAATAAGACTGTTGAGTTTCCGTCAAACGTAATACTTATGTAGGAGGTTTTGTAGGATGTTTTAAACTGACGAAATTAAACCAGTCGGTTTTCTACCAAATACTCCGCAATTTGCACCGCATTGGTGGCCGCACCCTTTCTAAGATTGTCGGATACGATCCACATATTCAAGCTATTCCGCTGAGTCTCGTCGCGGCGGATACGGCCTACAAAAACTTCATCTTTGTCGTGCGCATAGATGGGCATAGGGTAGGTGTTGGTATCGGGATTGTCTTGAACCGTCACACCGGGAGTGTCGTTTAACAGTTTACGGACATCGTTCAAGTCAAAATCCTCTAGAAATTCTACGTTGACCGATTCCGAATGTCCTCCGGAAGTAGGAATGCGAACAGCCGTGGCACTGATAGAAAAGCTTCTATCGTCCAATATTTTTTGCGGTTCGCGGGCGAGTTTCATTTCTTCCTTGGTGTACCCATTTTCCATAAAAACGTCGCAATGGGGTAAGGCGTTCCGGTTGATGGGATAGGGATACGCCATTTCGCCCTGTATGCCGGCCATTTCGTTTTCAAGTTGCTTCACTGCTTTGACACCCGTTCCAGATACCGATTGGTATGTTGATACGACGACTCGCTTCATTTTGTACTTTTTGTGCAAAGGTGCCAATGCCATAACCAGCTGTATGGTAGAACAGTTAGGATTGGCAATAATTTTGTCCGTTTTGGTCAGGGTATCCGCATTGATTTCGGGGACAACTAATTTCTTATTAGGATCCATGCGCCAAGCCGAGGAATTATCGATTACGGTCGTGCCGGCCTCGGCGAATTTCGGGGCCCACTCCATAGAGGTATCCCCACCAGCTGAAAAGATGGCGATATCGGGTCGCGCCGCTACGGCATCTGCCAAGCCGACTATGGTGTAGTCCTTTCCTTTATAGGATAATTTTTTGCCCACGGAGCGTTCCGAGGCGACCAATAACAGTTCGGTAATCGGAAAATTACGCTCGGCCAGTACTTTCAGCATCACTTCGCCTACCATTCCGGTGGCACCTACAACGGCTACTTTCATAATGAATGAATTTTAGAAAGCAAATGTAGGTCAATGTACGGTAAAAAAAAACCGCCCATAGAAATTGCGAATTTCCGTTGGCGGTTTAAGGTTACATTGTAATGCAGCGGTGACGTTCCGGTATACACCAGAACAAGAATACTGTTTATTTCTGCTTTTTCAATTCATCGCGAATCTCGGCAAGTAATTCTTCGGCGGTCGGGCCGGCCGGTGCCGCTTCAGGTTCTGGCTTACGAACCTTGTTGTACGATTTTACGATCATAAATAATACAAAACCGACTATAAGCAAGTTGATGATAGAATTGATCCAAGCTCCGTATCGGATAGCACTCTCTGGTTTTGCGACCGTTCCGTCCGTTGCCAATACGGCTTCAGAAAGTACCACTTTCATATCGGCAAAATCCATACCTCCGGCAAAATAGCCGACTACGGGCATCATGATGTCATTTACAAATCCGTTGACGACAAGTCCAACGGCACCTGCTAAGATAACTGCGACCGCCAAATCTATGACGTTGCCGGTCATAATGAAATTTTTAAACTCTTTCCACATGGTTTTAGTTTTTTTAGTTGATAATTTTTTAAACTTGCTGCAAAGTACTTAAAAAAAGAACTTGTAACGAAATGTTAACTCATGTTTATTAATATCGAATCATCCTTTTTACGCGTTGGGAAATTCCTGTTAAAAGCTCATAGGATATGGTAGTTGCACCTCGTGCAAACCCGTCTGCCGTATGGTTTCCTCCGAAAACAACGACCTCATCTCCTTCTAGGCAGTCGATATCGGTGATGTCTACCATAATCATATCCATACAGACATTACCGATGATAGGCGCTTTTTTTCCGTGTATGTTCACGAAGGCTTTTCCGTTGCCGTATTGCCGTCCTATACCGTCTGCATGGCCGATGGGGAGGGTCGCCGTGATCATAGGTGATGGCGTGACGAACGCTCGGTTATAGCCAATACTTTCACCGGGCGCAATGCGATGGATTTGGGAAATCACGGTTTTTAGGGTCGCAACGGGCCGTAATTGCGTATCAATTTTGACATCGTTACCAAAACCGTAAAGACCGATACCACTACGCACCATATCGTATTGGGCTTCGGGATAGTTGATAATGCCCGAAGTGTTCAACAAATGACGAAAGGGACGGGCATCCAGTTTCCTGTTGATTTCAAGGGATATTTTTTCAAAAGCTTCAATTTGATTTCGGGTGAAGGCTTTTTCATCGAGATCTTCGGAAGCCGCTAGATGCGAAAGGATGGATACCACTTTAAGTGATGTACGACCGTTCAGCTGTTCGGCGAGATAAACCACATCATTTTCCACAAACCCCAGCCGATTGAGGCCGGTATTAAATTTTAAGTGCACGGGATACCCTGTTTGTGCCTGTCTTTTCGCGCTTTCTATAAATTCCTTTAAAATTTTCGGTGAATATAGACTGGGTTCTAGACAGCGTTCGATCATTTCATCAAAGCTGACCGGTAAGGGGTGTAGTACCAAGATTGGCATCCGGATGCCGGCATCCCGCAAGACGACACCTTCCTTTACATAGGCGACGGCGAGATAATCCGCCCCCAGGGCTTCCAATTTTTTTGCTATGGCAATCGAGTCGCTTCCGTATGCGAAGGCCTTGACAACACCTAAAAATCGGGTATCAGGTCTGAGTCTTCCTTTTAAATATCGATAGTTGTGTTCCAGGGCCCGAAGATCGATCTCGAGAACGGTCTCGGTCGTTTTAGACATCCGATTTTTTTATGCTTGCGGTAACATCCTCTATAGTAACATCCAATTGGCTCACCCTTTCCTTCAACATCGCCTTATAAAATGCCCCTCGACTCAAAGGTTCATACGATTCCGTCTCTCCCAAAAGTACTAGGTCGTCGCTATTCGATTTCCGAAAACTGTAATGGGCGAGATTTCCGGTGCGGGTGCAGATGGCATGAACCTTCGTCACATATTCGGCGGTCGCCATTAGGGCAGGCATAGGACCGAAGGGGTTTCCCTTAAAATCCATATCAAGACCGGCCACTACCACTCGAATGCCTTTGTTGGCCAAATCATTACAAACGGTCACGATTTCATCATCGAAAAATTGGGCCTCGTCGATACCGACCACATCGCAGGTATCGCCCAAAATACGGATATTGGCAGCAGCGGGAACGGCGGTAGAACGGATTTCATTGGCATCGTGCGAAACCACCTTATTCTCATCGTAGCGCATATCGACAATGGGTTTGAAGATTTCCACGCTCTGCTTGGCGAATTTGGCACGCTTTAGTCTGCGGATAAGCTCTTCGGTCTTTCCGGAGAACATCGAACCGGAGATGACCTCGATCCATCCGAATTGTTCCTTAGGGTTGACCGTGTTTTCGAGAAACATTTTGTAATTTTAGACTAAAATTCAGAGTTATCCGTTGTTTGTATAGAGGGTCAAAGTTAACAAAGATAGACATACCGATTTACGGATACCAAAAAAAGGGAACGATGAAGAAAAAATTGAAGGAAGAATTGCGAAAATTATCCACCGAAATCATCACTTCTCGCGATATGAACAATATCGAGGAGCTGTATGAGGCCGCTAAAGATTTATACGAAAAGTTAGCGGTATTGCGATTTATAGAGGAGAAACTAAATCATCTGGAAATCGATGCGTCTAAAAACGTGATCGCCGCGAAGTTCGAAAAGATGGCTAATGCGGTGCTTAGCGAAAACTCATCCGTTCCGGAAAGTAATCCACATGAAGAGGATATTATGATACCCGGTATTGATACCATAAAGGATATGGTCTCGGAAATGCCCGGGAATATACCTGTCGACGAGGTGTTGGCAGAATTTTTGGCGAAACCGGAATACATGAAAAACGATAAGGAGCTGTTTATGCCCCAGGAAGATGCTGTTGCCAGAAAAGAGATACGGACCAAATCTTTAAACGAAAAAGTCACGAACAAAGCGCTCAAGGTCGACCTCAATAATCGTTTGGCCTTCGTAAAACATCTATTCGGCGGCAGTACCGAAGATTACAACCGCGTGCTCTCGCAACTGAATACTATTGATAGTCATGAGCGTTCGATTTCGTTCATAGAGAATATGGTCAAACCGGATTACGCGTATTGGGCAGGGAAAGAGGAATATGAACAACGGTTTATGTTCTTGATCGAGCGGCGGTTTTCGTAAAGATTGCCCTCACATTTACTACCAAACAAAAATATAGCCGGAAGTCGTGCAAACGATTTTCGGCTTCTTATTTTTACTTATTAACTGGTGTAAACTTTTTGCGTTTGCTAAAAAATTATCCTTTTCCTTCCATTTTTTCCCTTTTTCTCGTTCCATAACCCTGCTATGCAACTCAAAAAAGACTTCAAATGTTCAAAAAATGATTAATTTTCGCTGAAACGCAAAAGCTTTAAATCAGTTCAATGGGAAAATTGTATTTAGTGCCGACCCCGATCGGCAATCTTGAGGATATGACGTTCCGTGCCATCCGTATTTTAAAGGAGGTCGATGTCATTCTCGCCGAAGATACCCGTACCAGCGGGAAACTTTTGCAACATTTTGAGATCGCTACCCCGATGCAGTCCCATCACATGCACAACGAGCACAAAACGGTTGAAGGGCTGATAAAACGCTTACAGGCCGGGGAGATCATGGCCCTGATTTCCGATGCTGGCACCCCCGCTATCTCCGACCCCGGATTTTTACTGACCCGCGCCTGTGTGGAACATCACATCGAAGTGGACTGTCTTCCCGGAGCTACCGCTTTTGTTCCCGCTTTAGTGAATAGCGGACTTCCGAACGACAAATTCGTTTTCGAGGGATTTCTTCCCCCTAAGAAAGGCCGACAGACCCGATTGAAAATTTTGGCCGATGAGCCTCGGACGATAATTTTTTATGAGTCTCCCTATAAACTGCTCAAGACCCTTGCCGATTTTGTGAACTATTTCGGTGCCGACCGACCGGTTTCGGTTTCCCGCGAACTGAGCAAACTTTATGAAGAAACGGTGCGCGGTACTGCCGAAGAGGTTTTGCAACATTATAACGAGAAGCCGCCTAAAGGAGAGATTGTCGTTGTCGTTGGAGGCAAGAAATAAAATGTTTTCGGACTTTCTAACCCATAAGGGTCAGACATTCGTAGTACTTTGTTTATATACAAAATGATAATGGGATAGAAGTGGTTATTCTCGTAAACATTATCTTTAAATTAGAAAAGTGCAAAAACTACTCTCCGAAATAAGAGACTGTTTGGTTTGTGAGTCACATCTGCCTTTAGGACCACGACCGATTATAGCCGGTAGCCAAAACTCAAAGATCATATTGGTCAGCCAAGCACCGGGCCGTAAAGCCCATGAACAAAACAAGGCTTATGCCGATCCCAGCGGAAAAAAATTAAGGGAATGGCTCGGTGTGACCGAAGAACAATTTTATAATCCCGATAATTTTGCAATACTCCCGATGGGGTTTTGCTATCCCGGAAAAGGAAAATCTGGAGACCTGCCGCCCCGAAAGGAATGCGCGCCATTATGGCACGAGGCCGTCTGGAAAAAATTGGGCAATGTAAAATTGATTTTATTGATCGGTAAATATGCCCAAGATGAATATTTAGGGAATAGGTCTAGGAAGAATCTGACGGAAAATGTCGCTAATCATGCCGACTTTTTACCGGAATACTTTCCAATACCACACCCTTCACCCGTTAATCGTTTTTGGATAGTCAAAAATAAATGGTTCGAAACCGATGTCGTACCCAAACTTAAGGCCTTGGTACATGCTGCTCTGCGCGAACATTGACCTTTTAACGATTAAAATGACTGTTCGTATTTTTCACAACACTATAGTGGAGGTTCACAACAATAATTTAGCGAAATCGAAGAACTGCCGTAGATTTACATTGTAATTAAGTGCTAGGGTTGCTCCCAAATCAACCTAATCACGACCAAAATTACTACTGAACTTAACCGATCTTCGAAGTGAAGATTTCCCAAAAATTGACACTTGACCTACGAGGCTTAAAACGAACCCAAACAGATTGCCCTAGACCTACTTTAATGAAATTACCCTCTCAAAAGGAGGGTTTTTTTATGGGTAAGGAAATTGATAAAATAGCTGGAACTATTAGGGTGTGCCAATCGTTTACTTATGCGAATGATTTGTGACTCATACCATGTCGTATTTAAAACTTGCGAAGGCAAGTCTGAAGCTCAATAAAGGCTGCCATCATGTTTCCCTTTCTCCCAAGCATGTTTTCCCAAATACTGCTCTGCACTGTCGACCGCTTCACCTTCGATAGATGTCCCCATCGAATCGTTCCAACGGTTGAGGTATCCAAAAAGTGATATCACTCCGAGCATTTCAACAATCTCTCCCTCATCCCAATACGCGTATAAACGTTGCTTGATTTCGGCATCGACAGCATTGGGCACCTGCGATGCTGCCAAGGAGAAATCAAGTGCGGCGCGTTCCGCTTTCGAAAAGGCGGGATGGGTACGGTATTCCCAAATATTATCCAGCTGCTCCTGTTCAGCTCCGTAGCGTTCGGCGGCGCGAATGGCATGGGCTTGACAATATCGGCATCCCGTTGCGTTGCTACTCACCCAGGCAATCATGCGCTTTAACGCTGATGTCACCCGGCCTTCGTTGGCCATCACCGCTTTGTTGAGGTTGATAAAGGCTTTCGAAATGGCCGGCCGATGTTGCATGGTCAATACGGAATTCGGACAAAAACCGAGCGTTTCGTTGAAGAATTCCGCGAGTTCTTTCGTCTCGGGACTGTGATTGGGGTCAAGTGGGTTTACTAAGGGCATAGTTGAAAGTTAGGCATTAATGGTACAAGGTGCGAACGAAACAATTCTAAACACAAGTTCTAAATCTAAACAAGCTATTGAGCAGCTGGGAAGAAGTAATTAAGCCTTGCCTCGCCGCTCGGCCATCCAAAAACAGAATCGGTCTACCGTAAACTGCTTATTGAAACCGCCAACTCTTTTCCACGGCAGCTATTTATCATACTTTTGTATCTTCACAAGAAACTAAAAATTATGTCCACAACAAATCATATTACTACCAAATGGCTTGGTAAAATGGTCTTCGAAAGCAATAATCCTTCAGGATTGGACCTGAAAATCGATGCAGGTCCCGATGACGGGGGAGAAGGTAAGGGTTTCCGTCCGAAAGCCCTTATGCTTTCCGGTCTGGCTGGCTGTTCGGGCTTGGATGTTGCCGGACTCATCAAGAAGATGAAACTGGAAGTAGACGATTTCCATATAGAGACTATTGCCGATCTCACAGACGAACACCCGAAATTTTACGATAAGGTCGTTGTCGAATATCATTTTCATGGTAATAATCTTGACGAAAAAAAATTGCAAAGAGCGGTGGATTTATCTGTTGAGAAGTATTGTGGAGTGATGGAGATGTTTCGTCAATTTGCTGAAATGGAAATCAAGACTGTATTTCACGATAAATGAGTCATCTCGTTCTAAAAGCACGAAGCGCAATTTGGAGCGGCAATCCCGTGAACATCCTAGAATGCTCAACTGTTTGCCGCGCTGCGCCTGCCTGTCGGAAGTCAGGGCGCGCAATGACTGCCACCCGCTACTGCAACTGAATACTTTAGAAAATGCGCTGGACAATTAAGCCAAAACCGCTCCAAACCGAAATTGATACCCTGGCACAAGCATTGAACGTCGACGCCCTGATTGCGCAATTGCTGATACAACGAGACATCACCAATTACAAAGCGGCGAAGAAATTCTTCCGGCCCCAGCTATCCGACTTGCATGATCCGTTTCTGATGAAGGATATGGATGTCGCCGTAAACCGTATCCAAACGGCGATCGCGAATCATGAGAATATTTTGGTCTATGGTGATTATGATGTAGATGGCACGACTTCTGTTGCCTTGCTTTCATCCTATCTATTAAGCTACTATCCCAATATCGCCACCTATATTCCCGATAGATATACCGAAGGGTACGGAGTTTCGTCTCAAGGAATCGATTTTGCCGAGGACAACGAGTTTACGCTCATTGTTGCACTTGATTGTGGCGTGAAGGCTATCGATAAGGTCGCTTATGCCAAGAAAAAAGGCATTGATTTTATCATCTGCGATCACCACAGACCTGGCCAACATCTACCGGATGCGGTGGCCGTTCTCGATCCGAAACGCGAAGATTGTCCATATCCTTATGATGAGCTGTGCGGCTGCGGCGTCGGTTTCAAACTAATTCAGGCACTGGCATCGTATCGGGGCGAGACTATCGATGACCTGATTCCCTATCTCGATCTGGTCGCTACTGCCATCGGGGCAGATATCGTTCCCATGACTGGAGAAAACCGGGTTCTGGCTTATTTCGGGCTGCAAGTTATCAATGCCAGCCCCCGAATTGGTTTTAAAGCTATTATCGATCAGATAAAAAAACCACAGCTGACCATTACCGATGTGGTATTTATCATCGCCCCCCGGATCAACGCTGCCGGGCGCATGGCGCATGGCCAGCACGCCGTAAACCTGTTGATGGAAACCGACATGGAACGGGCCAAAGTCTTTGCCGCCAAAATTGAAAAGTTCAATATCGATCGGCGCGGCTTGGATAAGGAAATTACGCAAGAAGCCCTAATTCAGATTCGGGAAAACAAGGAAGAGGAACGTTTTACCTCCGTAGTTTATCACGAATCGTGGCACAAAGGGGTTATCGGCATCGTCGCCTCCCGTTTGACGGAAACCTATTACCGACCCACGCTGGTTTTTACTAAAAGTGGCGATAAATTGGCTGCATCAGCTCGCTCTGTAAAAGGTTTCGATGTATATAACGCCCTTCAGGGCTGTGCCGATTGCATCGAACAATTCGGGGGGCATAAATATGCTGCGGGCCTAACCTTGCTTGAAGACCAGTTCGAAGCTTTCAAGGCTCAGTTCGAAAAAGTGGTTTCGGAGAGTATCGATCCCCATTTGCTAACTCCTGAAATTGCGGTAGATGCCCAAATCGAATTCCGTCAGATTACGCCCAGGTTGTTGCGGATTATCGGTCAGTTTGCGCCTTTCGGTCCGGGAAATTTAGCCCCTGTCTTTATGGGCGAACATTTGATGGATACCGGATATGCCAAAGGTGTAGGGGAGAACGGTGCGCATTTGAAACTCTCCATTACCCAACATGGCGTCGGGCCATGGGGGGCTATCGGTTTCAATCTTGGCGACAAACTACCTTTGGTTTCCCAGCGTAAACCTTTCAGAGCCGTTTTTTCTTTGGATGAAAACGAGTGGCAGGGAAATGTTAGTTTGCAATTGAAGTTGAGGGATGTGCGGTGAACAAAAGGGCAATACCTAAGAGGTTTTCGCCAAAACAGTTATTCGCCAAGACAGCTTTGTACCAAAGCAGCTATTTGTCAAAACAATTTTTATCAAAATTTCCATATTAGGAAAACACCTTGGTTAGGAGATAAAAATTCACGGGGTTCCAAAGACCTTCAAAAGATTGGAACACTATCTTTGTAAGACTATCCTTTAAAAAGGTCTTGAAATGAAAATTGAACATATCGCTATCTGGGTAAGCGATCTCGAAACAATGCGAAACTTTTATGAAAAGTATTTTAACGGAATTTCCGGAGCGCTGTACAAGAATCCGAAAAAGAATTTTTCCTCCTATTTTCTGAGTTTTGATAAAGGGTCACGTTTAGAGCTTATGCAGTGCCCGGAAATTTCTGCCCACCTTTCTGAAAGTGAACATCTGGGACTAACCCACTTTGCTATGTCCGTTGGCTCTAAAGTCGATGTTGAGGCGCTTACGGAAAGGCTAAGGTCCGACGGGTTCAAGGTGTCCGGGGAACCTAGAACGACGGGTGATGGCTATTATGAGAGTTTAGTTCTCGACCCCGAAGGCAACCGAATTGAAATTACCGTTTAGGTTATGGCAAAATTGGATCCCTACGCTGCGCTCCGTTTTCGGGAGTTCAACATTTTTTTATTGGTTCGCTTTGCGATGGTATTTGCGTGGTCGATGCAGTTTATCGTTATCGAATGGCAGGTATATTCCATGACAAAAGACCCTTTATCATTGGGCATTATCGGTTTAATGGAGGTAATTCCTGCCGTGTCCACAGCGCTTTTCGCAGGTCATATCGTCGATCAAAAGGAAAAACGGAACCTATTGGTCAAGTGCATCCTAGGTTTTTCGGTCGTTAGCTTCGGACTCTTTATCTTAAGCCTACCTTCGATATTGGCGCAGTGGGATACCCAGACCGTTCTTTACAGCATTTATTTCTTGGTCTTTTTAGGGGGAATCGTACGGGCATTTTTGGGGCCGACCATCTTTTCGTTGATTGCTCTTATCGTTCCAAAAAAGATATATCCGAACGCTGCGACTTGGAGCAGTACCACATGGCAGATGGCCTCGGTGCTGGGTCCGGCCTTAGCGGGGTTTTCCATCAGCTGGATAGGGGTGCACTGGTCGATGTGCGTTATTTTCGGGTTCTCGGTGTTCGCTTTGATTTTTCTCTTCCAAATATCGAAGAAGCCGATTTTGAATCCCAAAATTGGGGAACCTGTTTTTCAGAGCTTAAAGGAAGGGCTGAAATTCGTATTTGGTACAAAAGCCATCTTCGGAGCCTTGACCTTAGATATGATTGCCGTACTTTTTGGGGGTGCAGTCGCCCTTCTACCCATTTATGCGCAAGATATTCTGCATGTCGGCGCCGAAGGTTTCGGGATTTTAAGGGCGGCCCCGGCAGTTGGCGCTGCACTGATGATGTTTGGTTCGACCCGATTCCCTTTACATAAAAATGCGGGAAAAAAACTATTGCTAGCAGTTTTCGCTTTCGGTATTTGTATCATCGTGTTTGGTCTATCCATCTCCTTTTGGCTGTCGGTCGTCGCCTTGTTCATAAGTGGTGGGGTCGATGGGGTCTCCATGATTATCCGTCAGACAATTCTGCAGTTAAAGACACCGGACCATATGCGGGGTAGGGTCGCCTCTGTCAATTCGATGTTCGTAGGGTCTTCGAACGAACTCGGCGCTTTTGAAAGTGGGGTAACCGCAAAATTGATGGGTACGGTAACCGCGGTAGTTTTCGGCGGAACGATGACCTTGATAACTGTCGGGATTACCGCTTTTGTTTCCCCGAGTTTTAGAAATTTGGATCTGCAAAGGGATGTTGAGGAGCATGAGGCGGATGATGGGCCTGCTAGTGCATAGGCCTGTCAGATTTTCTCTGTTTAAAGATTGTGTTTCAAGGCGCGGCCAGTATTTTGGTTGACCGTAAACCTAATGGGTTTGATTACCGAGGTCAACACGCGCTTGTAAGATATGGGCATAATAGGTATACTATTTGCCCTTGAATTCTTCTAATAACAAGACTTCCCCATCAAAGACCGCGTACGTAAAATATTGAATCCAATCTCCCAAATTGATATATTTTGATTTCCCGTTCAAGTCGATTTCCAAAGGAAGATGACGATGGCCAAAAACAAAATAATCGTAGTGCCGGGTTTCCAGTTTGCGTTTGGCGTATTGCACCAACCATTCTTTGTCCTCTCCCAAAAATTGGGCATCCTCATCGCCGGAAATCAATTTGTTCTTTACGGAAAAATATTGCGCCAACCGCACTCCGATATCCGGATGTATCCATCGGAAAAACCACTTGGCAGCGGGATTGGTAAAGAGCTTTTTCATCCGTTTAAAACCTTTGTCACTGGGGCCGAGCCCATCACCATGGCCTATAAAAAAAGAGGTTCCGTTTATTTCGAATTGCTCGGGTTTGTGAAAAACGGGAATATGGAGCTCTTCCTCAAAATATCCGTGCATCCAAAGGTCATGATTGCCCACAAAATAGTACAAAGAAATGCCAGAGTCGGATATTTCGGCCAGTTTGCCAAGGGTTCTGGTAAAACCCCTAGGAACAACCGTTTTGTACTCGAACCAAAAATCGAAAAGGTCGCCCAATAAAAAAATGGCGGCCGCATCCTGTTTGATTTCGTCCAACCAAGCGACAAATTTTTTTTCGCGCGGTAAGCTCTGCTCCGGAGTCGGTGCTCCCAAATGGTTGTCGCTGGAGAAATAGACTTTTTTTCCCTGTGGTACGGTAATGGTTTTCATTGGGGCTAAAGATAGGAAAAGAAGCCCCCCTCTCTCTTCCTCAGTGGTAGAATTGTTCCTTGAAATTTATATTTCGCACTCCTGAGGCACTCGTGCGGAATCTAATGAAGTGGGAAGTTCGGGACGGGGCCGTTAGTTGTCAGTCGCAAACCACTCCGCATGAGAAGTTTCGGTTTCCTGAAGTTTAAGGGCATATAATTGGATGTTTTCGGGCAATCTCGCTTTAATTTTTGCGGCAAAATCAATGACCATATTTTCACTGGTCGGCTGATAATCCGCCAAAATCACCTGATGGTCCCGGTCCATCAATTCTTTGGCCAGTTCGACATGGGGCGTATTTTTATTGAAAACGGTGGCGTGATCGAACTTGTCGACAATTTCTTCCTTGACAATTTTTTTTAGGTCGCCGAAATCGATGACCATGCCCAATTTTACGTTTGAGGTGTCGGTAATCGGCATTCCGATAACGGTTACAGAAAGTTTGTAGCTATGCCCGTGTACGTTACGGCACTTGCCGTCATAGCCGTACAACGCGTGGCCGGTCTCGAAATTGAACTGTTTGGTAATGCGTATTTTGCCCATGGGGTAATTTTAATGGGCAAAGGTAGCAATTTTGGAGAACGACCTCTTTGATTTGTTGTTGCGTTTTTCCATTCTTGATTTACCGTAAATCTCTTATCGCCTATATTTCCTCCGCATGCGCTGGCGGTTTACAAAAAAGAGTACAACTACAAAAAGGGCCAATACCGGAAAGACAAGGTCACTGTTCAGTAAATCAAGAATGTTCATTGTGTAAGTTTAAAGAGTAGAACGTACCCAGAAAGCGATTATTATTTTTAATTAGCGGGATGTTTATCATTTAATCTTTATCGTTCCATTTCTATACAAATCCAATGCCTGGTTCAAAAGTAGCTCGATGGTTCTTAGCGGTAGGTCTTCGTTAGGGTTAAACCTAAAAATCTTCATTCTGGAACGGTTTCCCTGTTCTAGAGCGGGGTGATTCAGATGTTTCCCTTCCACAAAAAGCAGGTAGGGTTCATGTGTTTCTTTATCCGTCCACAGATAGCAGAACATCTTATTGAGATAGCAGAAACAGGGCATGCCGTATTTACGAGTTTCGGTGACCGCCTCGTCCTGTCCCAAAATGATTTTTCGCAAGGCGAGCAGGCAGCTTTGGTTAGGCTCTTCCTGTTCGAGGTAAAAGTTGTCACTTTTTGGCATTATTCAAATTTAAAGGTAGCCAAGTGATTGGAGCAGATGTTAGTGAGTAGTCGGCTTATTATCATCTTTCGTATATTTTAAATCAGGATCAATATCATGATAGTTAATACCTCTTTACTCCATGGGATAAAATCTTTGCAATCGCGAATCTCACTATCTGCGCATCTTCTTCCCACGCCATCGATTAAATATCCAGATGACGATTACGATGACCGCGAGGGCTAAAAAAATAATGTTTCCGTCCATTATAGTTTTGTTTTAAATTATCCTCCCTTGCCCTAGTCAGGGTTTTAAAGGGATGTTTTCTATTTTTTAAATTTCGAAAGTGCGTTTTTAGTGAATTCGGATAGCACCAGTTTTCCGGTCATGGTCGCGCGCTCTTTCAATAAGATGTCCCAATGCGAAGTGCCTTCCCATAGTACGCTTTTCCATTCTGCTAAGGCATCTGGATTGTAAGCGGATAATTTGTGGGCAAAAAAGTCTAGTTCTTTGTCCAACTCCTTAATGTCATCGAAAACTTTGGAAAACAGCCCCTTTTCTTGGGCCCAGTAGGCGCTTTTCCACTCGACAGGGGAGAGGGACATTTCGGATAGGGCGGCCGTTCCGATTTTTCGTTCTACGGCTGGCGCGATGACCAAGGGCGCAATGCCGATGGAAAGTTCCGATAAACGTATGGATGCCGCTTCCGAAGCAAAAACGTAGTCACAGGCAGATACAATTCCCACGCCACCACCGACGGTTTTGCCCTGTACCCTGCCTACGATGACTTTTTTACATTTTCGCATGGCGTTGATGACTTTGGCAAAGCCGCTGAAAAAGACTTCGCCATCCTCTAAATTGGATAGGGCGGTCAGTTCTTCAAAGGATGCCCCACCGCAAAAAGCGCGATCGCCCTCCGATTTGAGAACGATTACCGAAATGGTGTCGTTGTCGGAAAGTTTTTGGATTTCATCCGCAAACCGATGCAACATTTCAAGCACAAACGAATTACCGGCGGGGTGGCCGAATTCTACGGTGGCGACCTTGCCGTTGATGCTGGTGTAGAGGCTTCCGTTCTGTCTGTCTGTTGCCATTTGATGTAGTTAACGGGTTTAAAAGGGTGGACTAGGAAAGAAATGAACAATTAATCTGTCAGGTCGAGCGCAGTCGAGACCTCAAACCGCCCGTATGTTGAAGCCTTGGACTGCATTTTTGGGAGGGTTCAATGACCAAGCTCGAACGGACATCAAAACCAAAAGTTGGTTTTCTATTCCATATCCAAATTTAAACTTTTTGCAGCAACGGCCGAAACTTTCTGCGAAACTTCCAGACCAAGGCGGCCCCGCGGATGAGCATCCAAACGGTGAAGGCTATCCAGATGCCGTAGAGTTTCCAATCTAGGTATTTGCCTAAATAAAGTACCGGAATAAACCCTAAAAAAGTAGCGGCAAGCAGGGTATTCCGGAGATATTTCATTTCTCCCAATCCCTTGAACAATCCATCTAAAACAAAGGCGACCGTGTTGATGGGCAATCCCAAAATCAAGATAAAGAATACGGCGTAGAAGGTTTCGAGAACGATGATCTCGTTGGAGAAAATATTCCCTATTGGGTCGTAAAATAAAAAAGAGGCCAACATCAATACTAAACTGACAACGACGCCGTATCCGGTTATTTTTTTGGCCAAGCTCCACAGTCCGTTATAATCCTTGGCACCCAAAAGTCGTCCCCCCATAATATTTGCGGCGGCACCATATCCATCTATAAAAAACGAAGAAAACAGCCATAAGTTGATGGCGATAGTATGCGCGCCGATATACCTAGGGCCCATTGTAGTGGCCTCTCGAACCGCCAGGAGCATGGCCGTATTCAGGGCGATGGTACGGACAAAAAGGTTAAGGCTCATGCCGATCAGCCTACCGAGTTCGGGATTGAAGGGCAATCGGAACTTAAGGCTGATATCGGTCTTCGTATAAAGCAGAACGAACGCCATAACGGCCATACTGCCCTGTGCGATCAAGCTGGCATAGGCGGCGCCGTCGAGGTATAGGGCGGGAATCCATCCTTCTACGCCATAGACCAAAAGAAAATCAAGTCCGATATTGAGCACCGCTCCGGTGATGGCGATAAGCATGGGGTAGTACGTATTCTGCAATCCCCTGAAAATACCCATCACGGCGAAAACGAACAGTGTCAACGGGAAGCCCCAGACCCGAATGGAGTAATACGAGACGCAATACTCCAAAATCTTCCCGGAGGCGTTGAAAAGCTTGAATATATCTTCCACAATAAAAATAGTGGAGAGCAAAATAAGCAGACTCAATGCGATATTGAGAAAAATGGCCTGCGCCGGAAGGGTTTTGACCTCTTCGATCCGTCCAGCCCCTAAATATTGAGAAATAATAGCCGAAATGGCACTTCGGGTCTGGCCCAAAACCCATATCAGCATGGAGAGGAACGAGCCGACAATGCCCGCCGCGGCCAGTGATTCGACCCCATCAACGGGAATATTGCCTACGATGGCCGTATCAGTAATCGACAATAGGGGTTCGGCAATGCCAGCAATGGTTGCGGGAATCGCCAGACGATTGATAGCTTTAAAATTGATAGCAGTTTTCAAGGGCAGCAAGATATGCGGAATTTGGTGCCCTGTCAAGTAGAAATCAACAGATAATCCAAAGTAAATTTTAAACCAAGCTTTCCTTGAAGAATCTGCCTTTTTCTATTATATGCATCGAACATGCTTTGGTAATAGCAAGAATTTCAGGTATTTCGAGTATTTTTGCCCGTCGAATCATCTTTGGGTGATTTTATTGTAAATTTATTGTATTAATATTGACCATTATGATAAAAAATATTTTGGTGCCCATCGGTACTTCTCCAGATTCTTTCCACACCTTGCAGTATGCCGTTGATTTTGCCACGGAATTTTCCGCAAAGATTTATGTAATGGAAGTGTTCAACGTTTCGGTAGGTGCCGGAAAAAGCTTGGCCAACGTCGAGAAAAAAGTGGCCGAAAGCAGCAAGGAGCATGTTAGGACGGTGATCGAAAAGATAGATTCCAAAAATGTAGAGATTAAAATTGCCACCTATAACGGTGATATCGTCGATGGCCTAAAGGATATTGATAACGAACTCGGTATCGATTTGATCATCATGGCCCCGCGAAGCAACGATGTCAAAGAAGAGCTATATTTGGGGCATACTTCGGGAAGGATCGTCAAGAGAACCAACATTCCCACGCTTATAGTTCCCAAAGGAACCACGCTTATGCCGATGAAAACAATTTTGGCCGCCTTTAAGTCCGGTATCCTAAAACGAAAACGTATTTTGGATCCCCTAATAAGTATGCAAAAAAAGTTCGATGCCAAGGTGAATCTTCTTATGGTGAAGACCCCGGGCTATTCCGATGATGACCTGAAAATCAATACCGCCTTGATGGATATCAGTTCGCAATTGACGCTGACCGAAGCTCCCAGTACGTATTTGGGCGTATTGGAACATCTTCAATCGCAGCACCCCGATCTTTTATGTGTGTTCAGAAGAAAACGGGGATTCTTTAAAAACCTTTGGGAAAAGAGTACG